>Ga0209807_1000042_pt1 | contig 52151 bp, 55 predicted proteins | sample GraSoiAngelo_154_FD_186168 | JGI IMG/M metagenome (GOLD analysis project Ga0209807, IMG submission 186168) | Grasslands soil microbial communities from the Angelo Coastal Reserve, California, USA - 14_1009_13_20cm (SPAdes) (version 2) | ecosystem: Environmental > Terrestrial > Soil > Grasslands ... | reverse complement strand
CCCTCGAAAGTCCAGATCATCGTGCCCACGCCGGAGTACGAGCGCGAAGAGCTCAACCGCGAGGGCGCCGCCCCGGGCGCGGGGCCGGGGACGGACTCGTCAGACGATCTGCAGAAGCAGTTCAGCAAGTAAGCTACCTGGGCGCGCCGATCTTCGAGAAAAACGAATAGTTGTCGAAGGTGGACTCGGCGACGCGGAACCACAGGTACTGCTCGTCGCGGAACTTCTTCCACTCGGGATAGACGCGCGCCCAGTGCTTGCTCTTCGCCTTGAGCTCCTCGTAGAGCTCGTAGGAGGCCTTTTCGGCGGCCTCCAGGACCGACCTGGGGAACGGGTGGATCTTGGTGCCGCTGCCGATCAAGCGGCGCAGCGCCGCCGGGTTCTGCGCGTCGTACTTTGCCGGCATCCACGCGTTTGCCTCGCCGCACGCCGCTGTCAGCGCCGCCTGGTAGCTCTTCGGCAGCTCGTTCCACTTCTTCTCGTTGACGAGGGTTAGCAGCGTCGGGCCGCCTTCCCAGAACCCCGGGTAGTAGTAGTGCTGCGCGACCTTGTTGAAGCCGAGTTTCTCGTCGTCGTAGGGACCGACCCATTCGGCGGCGTCGATGGTGCCCTTCTCGAGCGCCGGATAGATGTCCGGCCCGCCGATCAGCTGCGGCACGACCCCCAGCTTGGCGAGGATCAATCCCGCCATGCCGCCGATGCGGAACTTGAGACCCTTCAGGTCGGCGACCGACTTGATCTCCTTGCGGAACCAGCCGCCCATCTGGCAGCCGGTATTGCCTGCCGGGATCGCGATGCAGCCGTACTCCTTGAACAGCGGCTCCATCGCCTCGCGCCCGCCGCCGAAATGCCACCAGGCGTTGTTCTGGCGGGTATTCATGCCGAAGCACACCGAGGTGCCAAGCGCGAACGTCGGATCCTTGCCGAAGTAGTAATAGGTCGCCGTGTGCCCGAGCTCCACGGTGCCCGCCTGCACGGCGTCGAGCACCTGCAGCGCCGGGACGATCTCGCCGGCGGCAAAAGTGCGGATCTGGAACCTGCCGTCGGTAATCTCTCCGACGCGCCTGGCGACCAGATCGGCGCCGCCGAACAGGGTATCCAGGCTCTTGGGCCAGCTCGCCGCCATGCGCCAGGTGATGGGCGGCTGCGACTGCGCGATGGCCGGCGCGGCGACTGCGCCGGCGGCGACTCCGGCAGCAGCTTTCTTAAGAAACGATCTGCGCTCCACGACTTTGCTCCTCAGCGAATGAGGCCCGGGATTGTAACGGCTAATTCAGCCGCGCGCAGAGCGCGGAGAGCTCCATCAGCTTGACGCGCACGTCGTCGAGGTCCGGCGCCTCGGGCTCGCGCTCGACGTAGTCGCTGAGATCTTTCAGCGCCGGGCGCCAGCACTCGAGCCGCCGGTAGACGTAGCCGCGATCGCGCAGCTCGCTGCTGGCGTCGGGCGCGACGACCAGCATGCGGTTGAGCACCTCGAGCATGCGCTCGGGCTTGTCCTTTTCCCGATAGATCCCCTTCAGGTTGCGCAGCACGCGCGCCAGGATCTGCCGGTTGGACGCGGGCTCGAGAAACTGGTCGAGCGGCAGCTCGCCCACCGCGACGCCGCCGGCCGCGCCTTCGGGAATCACGCGCTGCAGGCGCTCGCGCAGCTCGGCCTCGGATTGCGGCGTGCCGCCCGCGAAGGGGTCGAGCACCAGCGTGCCGCCGCGCAGGCGCAGGCGCACCAGGAAGTGCCCGGGGAAGGACACGCCTTCGAGCGGCAGCCCGATGCGCCGGCCGAGCTCCATATAGAGGATCGAAAGGCTGATCGGAGTGCCGGTCTTGCGGTCGATCACCTCGTTCAGGTAGCTGTTGCGCGGATCGTAGTAGTCATCGGTATTGCCCCAGTACCCGAGGTCATCGAAGAGAAACTGGTTGAGCGCCACCACCCTTTCCTCCGCGGCGTTGGCCTGAGGCATGCGCGCGCGCAGGCGTATCGCCATGCGCTCGATCTCGCCCAGGTAGCGGTCGACGTCGAGGCCGGGATACGCGTCCTGCGCGATCATCAGGCAGGCGCGCGCCAGGTCGATGCGCGAATCGTCGCCTCCGAGCAGCTGCGCGAAAGGCTCGAGCGAATGGCTCATCACGCGGCTCCGCGCCGCGAGAAGTCGCGCGGCCGCATGCCGAATGCCAGGAGGCAGCCGGCGTAGGCGGCGCCTCCAAGCAGCACCAGACCGATGATCGCGGGGAGCTTTTGCTGCCAGGGCGCGGACAGCCACCAGCCGGACTCGCCCATGGTGGCGAACAGCGCGAGCGCCATGCAGGCCGCCGCGGCGGCGACCTTGAGCAGGAACACCGGCCAGCCGGGCTGCGGCGTGTAGACGCCATGGCGCCGCAGGTAGCGGTATAGCAGCCCCGCGTTGAGACACGCGCCCAGGCCGATGGCGAGCGCGAGGCCTGCATGTTTGAGAGGAACGATGAAGATCAGGTTGAGCAGCTGCGTGACGACGAGGGTGAGAATGCCGATCTTGACCGGGGTGACGATGTTCTGTCGCGCGTAAAACCCCGGCGCCAGGATCTTGACCAGGATCATCCCCAGCAGGCCGACGCTATACGCGACCAGCGCCTGGCGGGTCATCCACGCGTCCTCGGCTGCAAAGCGGCCATAGTGAAACAGCGTCGCCACGAGCGGCAAAGCCAGCACGGCGAGGGCGACGGCGCTCGGCACGGCAAGGAGGAACGCGAGGCGCAGACCCCAGTCGAGCAGCCCGCCATATTCGGCGTGCCTGGCGTCGGCATGATACTTCGACAGGCTCGGCAGGAGAATCGACCCCAGCGCGACGCCGAGCACGCCCGCCGGGAATTCCATCAGCCGGTCGGCGTAGTAGAGCCAGGACACGCTGCCGGAGACGAGGAAGGAAGCGAAGATCGTGTTGATGAGCAGCGATACCTGGCTGATCGAGACGCCGAATGCCGCCGGCGCCATCAGCTTGAGCATGCGCCGCACGCCGGGATGCGACCAATTGAGCCGAGGGCGAGGGAGCAGTCCAAGTCTTGCGAGAGTGGGAATCTGGAGGATCAGCTGCAAGGCTCCGCCGACGAACACTGCCCAAGCGAGAACCAGGATCGGGGGATCAAAGTAGTCAGCAAAGAACAAAGCGCCGACGATGAACGCGATATTGAGCATGGCCGGCGTAATGGCGGGGAGCGAAAAGCGGTTCCAGGTGTTCAGGATGCCGGCGGCAAACGCTACAAGGGAGATGAACACGATGTACGGAAAGGTGATGCGCAGCATCGTGACCGTCAGACCGAACTTGACGGTGTCGGCGGCGAAACCCGGTGCCGAGATGTAGACGATGATCGGCGCCGCCGCCACGCCGAGCGCCGCCACCGCGACCAACGCTAAAAACAGGAGTGTGCCGACCCCGTCGACGAGCCTGCGCGTTTCCTCGGGGGAAGTGCGGTTCTTATGCTCGGCGAGGACCGGCACGAAAGCCTGCGAGAAGGCGCCCTCGGCGAACAGCCGCCGCAGCAGGTTCGGGATGCGGAAGGCGACGAAGAAGGCGTCGGTGGCGAGGCTCGCGCCGAAGGCGCGGGCGATGATGAAGTCGCGCAGGTAGCCCAGGATGCGGCTGACCAGGGTCAGGCTGCTGACCATGGCCAGGGCGCGCAGGAGGTTCATGCTAGAATTCGGCCCCTTTCCGGACCCACCCCTTCATGGCAAACATCAAGTCCGCCCGCAAGCGCGCCCACCAGGCGGTGCAGCTCCGCATCCACAACATGAGGCTGCGCACCACCGTGCGCACCGCCATCAAGAACGTGAACAAGGCGGTCGCCGCCGGCAACCAGGACGCCGCTGCCAAAGCGCTGCGCGATTCGCAGCGCCTCATCGATCGCGTAGTCGCGAAAGGCGTCATGCACCGCAATGCCGGCGACCGGCACAAGAGCCGCCTGGCGCATGCCCTGAAGGGCATGAAGTAACAACTAAGCGGTATCCCCGACACGCTGCAGCTCGGCGAGCTTGCTTCGCTCGGCAACGCGTCCATCACGGACGCGCAATTCGTTGTCCCTGGAGAAACTGACGAAGGGCGAATATTTGCCGTCGAGAGTCGTCCCCTGGAAGACGAACTGCACTGCGCTCGCGTCGGGCATGCGAAATTATACTGACCCGATATGCCTTTCTCGCTGCCAAGCCTTTGATCCAGTCACGCCCAGCGCTTCGGCTGGATCTTTTTTATTCGTCGGGTCTGTGCCGGTTGCAGGCTCCGCAGCTGTGCGGCCGCTGTCGGGCCACGCGGGAACTGCACGTCCTTAATTACTGGCCGTATAACTTCTTGCGTTCAGAGGTTGGGCCCTTTTTTGTCTTCGCCACGGGGATGACGTACTTCTTGTAGGCGGCAACCCAGTCAGTGCGAATCGCCTTTTGAGCGACTGCGAGCGTCATCTCCCCCGAGCACAATCCTTTGTTGAGCACGTTTTCCAGATCGTCCTTCATTTTCGCGGTCCAGGGCCCACTACGTGGCTGCGGCCATAGGTTCTTCTCATTCTTCGGGGCACCACCAAGCTCCAATGAGATGAGGTGGTCCTCCTCGTAGTGCGCAGGATTCGTGTCTGTGTAGTGATATTCGGCTATCTGCTTCACCTTGAGGGAGGCCGTAAATTGAACTGGAGGTCGAACAGTCTTGGTCCAGCCTTTCTTGCAGATATTGGCTTTGATGTTGTTCTGGGTAACCTGAGGATTTGTAGCCCCGGGAGTGAGCTTCGGGTCTGGTAGATCGCGTGCATAGGATGCAGCGGCGAATGCCAGAGCAACTAAGAATGTGGATGTTCGAGGCATAGGAACCTCCTACGCTCGGCTGGCCTCGTGTCCAGGACACAACGCGATTCGAAATTAAAAGGCCGTCCCTAGTGGTTGCTAGGGGACGGCCGGAAACGCTGCAAAGTACGGCGTAATAATCTTACGTATGACGTCTGACGAGATCCCTGCGCAGTACTGTCGCCGAACTTACGGATCATCTGGTACGGCGATTGATGATGGTCCGATGCCGGGCGTCTTCGTGGCAGGCGCGCGAGCTCGCCTCATGCATGAGAAAAAACTGCCAGGATCGCGGCGGAACTACGCAGGCATTGACTTGGCGCTATAGTGCGCGACTTCTGGATTTCCCTAGGCGCCTGTACTGACCCGGTATGCCCAAGCTGACCAGCCGGATCCTCGTCATCAACGACGAGCCCCTGGTGCTGCGCGAGTTCGTGAAGGGGCTCAACGCCGCCGCGCGCACGCTCGATAACCCGCTCGGCATCAGCTTCACCGGCGTGACCACCGCGAAGGAAGCGCTTTCGCTCATCGAATCGGACCGCGACCTGCAGTCGGTGCTGGTGGATGACCGGCTCTACAGCCTGGCCAGGAACGGCTCCAATTCAAAGAAGAAATTGCAGATGTCGGCGCTCGAGCTGGTGCAGCGCATCACCCGCTTCCGGCCCGAGCTCGACGTCTACATCCTGATCGCGCAGGAGAAGGAGGACGACGTCGTCGACAAGCTGTTCACCGAATCGGTGGATGGCTACTTCTACCGCGAGGAGCGCGACTACCGCGGCATCTACCGCATCCTCAACGCGCAGATCCAGGAGCGCGCGCGCACGCCGTTCTACGACCAGCTGAAGAACTACGTGTGGATGGCGAAGGACCAGTGGCACACGCCGGGCCACTCCTCGGGGGAGTCGCTGCGCGGCAGCCCCTGGGTGAACGATTTCTACGAGTTCATGGGCGAGCACGTGTTCGACGCCGACCTGTCGGTGTCGGTGCCGATGCTCGACTCGCTGATGGAGCCCAAGGGCGTGATCGCCGAGGCGCAGGCGATGGCGGCGAAGGCGTTTGGCGCGCGGCGGACGTATTTCGCGACCAACGGCACCTCGACCGCCAACAAGGTGATCTTCCAGACCCTGCTCGCGCCGGGCGAGAAGCTGCTCCTCGACCGCAATTGCCACAAGAGCGTGCACCACGGCGTGGTGCTCTCCGGCGCGCACCCGGTCTACCTCGACTCGGCGCTCAACCGCAAATACGGGCTGTACGGCCCCGTGCCAAAGAAAATCCTGCTGAGCTCGATAAAAAAACATCCCGACGCGCAGGCATTGATCCTCACCTCGTGCACGTACGACGGGCTGCGCTACGACCTGGCCCCGATCATCGAGGCGGCGCACGCCAAGGGGATCAAGGTGATCATCGACGAGGCCTGGTACGGCTTCGCGCGCTTCCATCCGGAGTTCCGGCCGACGGCGCTCGAGGCGGGAGCCGATTACGCCACGCAGTCCACGCACAAGGTGCTGTCGGCGTTCTCGCAGGCGTCGATGATCCACATCAACGATCCGGGGTTCAGGGAACACCTGTTCCGCGAGAACTTCAACATGCATACCTCGACCAGCCCGCAATACGGGCTCATCGCCAGCCTCGACGTCGCGCGCAAGCAGGCGATGATGGAAGGCTACAAGCTGCTCTCGCGCACGCTCGAGCTGGCCAGCGAGGTCAGGAATCTCATAAATTCGACACGCGTGTTCCGCGTCCTCGAGCTCGACGATCTGCTGCCCGACGAGGTCCGGCACGACGGCATCCGGCTCGACCCCACCAAGGTGACGATCGACATCTCGGGCTGCGGCTATACCGTCGACGACCTGCAGAGGCTGCTCTTCGAGCGCTACAACATCCAGGTCGAGAAATCGACCTTCAATACGCTCACGCTGCTGCTGACCATCGGCACCACGCGCTCCAAGGTATCGCGACTCTACGATGCGCTGATGCGCATCGCGCGCGAGAACCGTGCTCCCAGACGGCTGGTGCAGACCCCGGAGATCCCTGCGTTCACCAGGCTGCGGTATCTGCCGCGCGACGCCTATTACTGCGGCGGCGAGCTGGTTCAGGTGTTCGACGAGCGCGAGCGCGTCAACGGGAAGCTCGCCGGGCGCATCTGCGCCGACCAGATCGTGCCCTACCCGCCCGGCATCCCGGTCCTCGTGCCGGGGCAGCTCGTCACCTCCCAGATCGTCGATTACATCGCCGACCTGCTGCATTCCCACAAGCGCATGGAGATGCACGGGGTGGTGCACGAAGGTTACCTGCCGTGCATCAGGGTCCTTAAGCCGGAAGAAGAGAAATCCTTGCAGCGCCTGCGCTAGGGAAATGGTGGTCTGTCCCTGATTTTCTGTTAGCATTTCCTGAACGGCGGCGCGGGCCGCCGTTTTGCATTTGGGGAGCCCACTATGTCCCACGTCATGAACACCTATGCCCGGCAGCCGGTGGCCTTCGTGCGCGGCGAAGGCGTGTGGCTCTGGGACGAGGCGGGAAAGAAGTATCTCGACGCCCTCGCCGGCATCGCGGTGAACACCCTGGGCTATGCGCACCCCAGGCTGACGCGCGCGCTCTCCGAGCAGATCGGCCGGCTGATGCACACCTCCAACCTGTTTCGCATCCCGCTCCAGGAGGCGGCTGCCGACCGCCTCGCCGAGATCACCGGGCTGGACGAGGTGTTCTTCTGCAATTCCGGGCTGGAGGCCAACGAGGCGGCGATCAAGATCGCGCGCAAGTATGGCCACGAGCGCGGCATCGCCGAGCCGGCGATTGTGGTCATGGAGAAGGCGTTCCACGGCCGCTCGCTGGCCACCCTCTCGGCCACGGGAAGCCGCAAAGTGCAAGCCGGCTTCGAGCCGCTGGTCTCGGGTTTCGTGCGCGTGCCGCTCAACGACCTGGACGCCGTGCGCACCCTCGCCGAGCACAACCGCAACGTCGCGGCGGTGATGGTCGAGCCGATCCAGGGCGAAGGTGGCATCAACGTCTCGCGCCTCGATTACCTGCGCGGCCTCAAGGAGATCTGCGAGCGCCGCGACTGGCTGTTCATCTCGGACGAGGTGCAGTGCGGGCTGGGGCGCACCGGAAAATGGTTCGTCTACCAGCACGCCGGCTTCCTTCCCGATGTGGTGCCGCTGGCGAAAGGCCTGGGCTCGGGCGTGCCGGTGGGCGCCTGCGTCGTCGGCGGGCGCGCCAGGGGCGTGCTCAAGCCCGGCAACCACGGCTCGACCTTCGGCGGCAATCCGCTGGCGATGACCGCGGTGGTCACGACCATCGACACAATCAAGGAGGAAGGCCTGCTCGCGAATGCCGAAAAGGTAGGCGCAGTCATCCGTAACGGGCTTTCGGAAGTCCATGGCATTACCGAAATCCGCGGCATGGGCCTGATGCTCGGCGTCGAGCTCGAGCGGCCCTGCGGCGAGCTGGTGAAGGAGGCGCTCGACGCCGCTCTGGTGATCAACGTCACCGCCGACAATGTCATCCGCATGCTGCCGCCGCTCGTCATGACGCCGGCCGAGGGCCGCCTGGTGGTCGAGCGGCTGGCGCCGCTGGTGCAGAACTTCCTCGCGCGCGGCGCGCTGCCCAGGGCGGCGGCGCATTGACCGAAAACCGACGGCGATGCAACTGCGCCACTTCCTGCAGTTCACGGACCTTTCGCGCGAGGAGCACGAGCACCTGTTCGCGCGCACCCGCTCGATCAAGGACCGCTTCAAGCGCTACGAGCGCTACTGGCCGCTCGAGGACCGCACGCTGGCGATGATCTTCGAGAAGCAGTCGACGCGCACGCGCCTTTCGTTCGAGGCGGGGATGCACCAGCTCGGCGGCGCCGCGATCTTCCTCAGCACGCGCGACTCGCAGCTCGGGCGCGGCGAGCCGGTGGAGGACGCCGCGCAGGTCGTATCGCGCATGTGCGACGTGGTCATGATTCGCACCTTCGAGCAGGGCATCCTCGAGCGCTTCGCGCGGCATTCGCGCGTGCCGGTGATCAACGGCCTCACCAACGAGTACCACCCCTGCCAGATCCTGGCCGACGTCTATACCTACATCGATCACCGCGGACCGATCCGCGGCGCGACGGTGGCCTGGATCGGCGACTCGAACAACGTCTGCAATACCTGGCTGCAGGCCGCGGCGCTGTTCGATTTCAAGCTGAACGTCTCGACGCCGCCCGGGTATGAGGTCGAAGCCGAAAGAATCAACAAGAATTGCGCGACCTTCGCCGATCCCATGGTCGCGGCCCGGGGCGCCGACCTGGTCACCACCGACGTCTGGACCTCGATGGGGTTCGAGTCCGAAAACGAGGAGCGCAGGCGCGATTTCCAGACCTGGCAGGTCGACGCCGAGATGATGCGAGTGGCGAAAAAGGACGCGCTGTTCATGCATTGCCTGCCGGCGCATCGCGGCGAAGAGGTCGCCGCCGAGGTGATCGACGGCCTGCAATCGGTGGTCTGGGACGAGGCCGAGAACCGGCTGCATACGCAGAAGGCGCTGCTGGAATTCCTGGTGCTCGGCAAGCTGTAGGGCTAGGTCAGCCCTTCTTCTTGCCGGCGGGCTTGTCGCCGCCGAGCAGCGGCACGCCGCCCTTCGCCGCATCGCCGAGCAGGCCGGCCTCGCCGTAGATGCGCAGCTTGTCGCGCGTGTCGGCGATGTCGAGGTTGCGCATCGTCAGCTGGCCGATGCGGTCCGCCGGGGTGAAGTACGCCTCGCCCTTCTCCATCGTGAGGCGCTCGGGCTTGTAGGTCAGGTTCGGGCTGCGCGTGTCGACGATCGAGTAATCGTTGCCGCGGCGAAGCTCCAGCGTCACCTCGCCCGTCAACGCGCTGGCCACCCAGCGCTGCGCGGTCTCGCGCAGCATCATCGCCTGCGGGTCGAACCAGCGGCCCTGGTAGAGCAGCCGCCCGAGGCGGCGCCCGTTCGTGCGGTACTGCTCGATGGTGTCCTCGTTGTGGATGCCCGTAACCAGGCGCTCGTAGGCGATGTGCAGGAGCGCCATGCCCGGCGCCTCGTAGATGCCGCGGCTCTTCGCCTCGATGATACGGTTCTCGATCTGGTCGGACATGCCGAGGCCGTGGCGGCCGCCGATGGCGTTCGCCTCGGAAAGAAGCGCGACCGCGTCGGCGTAGCGCTGCCCGTTGAGCGCGACCGGCATGCCCGCCTCGAAGCCGACGGCCACCTTCTCGGCCTTCACCTTCACGTCCTCGCGCCAGAAGGCGACGCCCATGATCGGCTGGACGATGGCGATGCCCTTGTCGAGGAACTCCAGGTCCTTGGCCTCGTGCGTGGCGCCGAGCAGGTTCGAGTCGGTCGAGTACGCCTTCTCCGCGCTCATCTTGTAGTCGAAGCCGGCCTTCGCCAGGTAGGCCGACATCTCGCTGCGGCCGCCGAGCTCCTCGATGAAGCGCGCGTCGAGCCAGGGCTTGTAGATGCGCAGCGCCGGGTTGGCGAGCAGCCCGTAGCGGTAGAAGCGCTCGATGTCGTTGCCCTTGAAGGTGCTGCCGTCGCTCCAGATGCCGACCTGGTCCTCGCGCATCGCGACTACGAGCATCGTGCCGGTGACGGCGCGCCCGAGCGGTGTGGTGTTGAAGTACGTGGCGCCGCCGGTAGCGATGTGGAACGCGCCGCACTGGAGGGCGGCGATGCCCTGCGCGGCCAGCTGCGCACGGCAGTCGACGAGGCGGGCCTGGCCGGCGCCGTAGGCGAGCGCCTTGCGCGGGATCTCGTCGTAGTCGGGCTCGTCGGGCTGGCCGAGGTTGGCGGTGTACGCGTAGGGAATCGCGCCCTTCGCGCGCATCCAGTGCACCGCGGCGCTCGTATCGAGCCCGCCCGAGAACGCGATGCCGATCTTCTCCCCTTTCGGGAGAGTGCTGAGGATCGCCGCCAAGCTTGCAGCCTCCGAAAGTAAGGGATGATAGCCGAGGATAGAATGCCGCCGTGCGCACCCTTGCCGCCGCCCTCGCCGCCATTTCACTGCAATGCGCCGCCGCGCCGTTCGCGGTGCAGGTGGGCGAGACGCGCATCGGGCTTGACGCGCCGCCGGGTTTCGCCGATACCGGCTTTACCGGCTCGCCGCGGCTGATGGAGTTCGCCGAGGCGCTCACTCCCGCCTCCAACAAGATCCTGCTGTTCGCCATCTCGGATGCCGACCTGCGCCGCTTCACGCTCGGCGACACTCCAGAGCTCAGGCGCTACATGATCGCCGTGACCCCGAAGGGGCTGGAGCGCGAGCGCGTCAGCCCTGCCGCCTTCGGCGCCTTCGTTCGCGATTCGCTGGCGGCGCTCGGCAGCCCGCCCGCCGCGGGCGACCTGCAGAAATACCTCGATTCCCAGCCGCCCGGGAAAACGAGCCTGCTCGCCGAGCTGCGCAGGGACCCCGACGTGGTCTCGGTGCTGCAGGGCACGCGCGCGCCGGCGCAGCGGCGCTCCAGCGAGGCCCCGCAGTACGCGCTGTCGACGACCACGCTGATGCTCTTGCGCGGCAAGGCGCTCAATCTCTCGGTCTACACGCTCTACGAGAACGCGGCGGACCTGGACTGGGTGCGCGCGACCACTGCGCGCTGGGTCGATGAAATAGCGCGCTTGAATCATCGTTAGGAGGAGGTCGGCATGAAGATCATGGTTGCCGCGCTGCTGGCGCTGGCGCCGCTCTGCGGCGCGCTCGCCCAGCCCTACCCGTCCAAGCCGCTGAGAATCATCGTGCCCTTCACGCCGGGCTCGGCCACCGACACGATGGCGCGGCCGATCGCCGAGCGTCTGTCGAGCGCACTGGGACAGCCGGTGGTAGTGGAAAACCGCCCCGGCGCCGGCGGCACCATCGGCATCGCTGCGCTCGCCAAATCCCCGCCCGACGGCTACACCCTGGCGGTGGTATCGACCGGCCACGTCGTCAACCCGGTGCTCTACGCCAACCTGCCCTACGACACACTGAAGGATTTTGCCGGGGTGGCGCCGCTCGCCGGCCTGCCCTCGGTACTGGTGGTGTCGCCCGAGCTGGGGGTGCGCTCGGTGCGCGATCTCGTCGCGATGGCGAAGGCGAAACCAGGCCAGCTCAACTACGCCACCGCCGGCATCGGCAGCGCCGCGCACATCAGCGCCGAAAAATTCCGCATGGCGGCCGGCATCGACGCGGTGCACGTGCCGCTCAAGGGTTCGCCGGAGTCGCTGACCGAGACGATGGGCGGCAGGACCCAGTTCACCTGGACGCCGCTCACCACGGCGGTCGGCCAGATCCGCGAAGGCCGGCTGCTCGCGCTCGCCGTGAGCACCGGCAGGCGCTCGCCGGCTTTCCCCGACGTGCCGACCATCGCCGAGGCCGGCTTCCCGCGCGGCGAGTTCAATTTCTGGGTCGGCATGCTGGCGCCGGCGCACACGCCGCGCGAAGTGCTCGCGCGGCTGAACGCCGAGACCCAGCGCGCGCTGCAGAGCGCCGACCTGAAAGAGCGCCTCGCCAAGCTCGGCGCCGAGCCGATGGCGATGTCGCCCGGGGAGTTCGATGCGTTCCTGCGGGACGAATATGCGGTGCTCGGTGAAGTGATGCGGGCAGCGGGTGTCAAGGCGCAATAATGCCCTCGTTCGACATCGTTTCCCAGGTCGACCGGCAGGAAGTCAGGAACGCGGTCGAGCAGGCCAACAAGGAAATCACCAATCGCTTCGACTTCAAGGGCTCGGACGCGCGCGTCGAGCTGAGCGAGCTGCTGCTCACCGTCTACGCCGACGACGAGTTCAAGCTCAACCAGGTGATGGACGTGCTGCGCGCGCGCCTTGCAAAGCGCAACGTCGACGTGCGCTGCCTCGAGCCCGGCAGCGTGGAGAGAATCTCGGGCGACAAGCTGAAGCGGCCGCTGACGGTGCGCGTGGGGATCGCCCAGGACAGGGCGAAGAGCATGGTGAAGCTCGTCAAGGATTCCAAGCTCAAGCTGAGCGCCTCGATCCAGGGCGACGCGGTACGCGTAGCCGGGGCGAAGAAGGACGACCTGCAGGCCGCGATCCAGCTGGTGCGCAAGTCGGTCACCGACCTGCCGCTCCAGTTCATCAACTTCCGCGACTGAGTCCCTGCGTCCAGCGGTCGTAGATGCGGTCGGCGACCGCGTGGAGCTGCTCCAGCCTCTTCTGCAAGTCCGCTTCCATCTGCTCTGGCCGCTGCACGGCCGGGCTGGTCGCGTTGCTCCTGAGCTCGTCGCCGCCGCTGCGCAGCCACGCGCGGACCAGCTCTTCGGTCATCTCGACGTGGCACTGCATGCCGAAATGCCTGCCGAGCGCATAAGCCTGGTTCTCGCAGTGCGCGTTCTCCAGCACCCGCGTCGCGCCGGGCGGGATGCTGAAGGTCTCGCCGTGCCAGTGGAACGATTCGAACGCCTGCAGCTCGCCCATCCAGTCGCGCGCCACCGCGTTGTCGGCGACGCGCACCTCGCCCCAGCCGATCTCCCTGACGGCGCTGGCGCGCACCGTGCCGCCGAAGGCCTTCGACATCAGCTGAGCGCCGAGGCAATGGCCGATCGCCGGGACGTCCCTGCGCACGGCGTCGCGGATCAGTTCCAGCACCGGCGCTATCCAGGGCAGCGGGTCATTGGCGCTCATCGGCCCGCCCATCAGCGCCAGGCCCGAGAACCCAGCAACGTCGCGCGGCACCGGCTCCCCGGCGTCGAGCGCGATCAGCTGCCATGGAATTGAGCGGCGCTCGAGATAGGTGGCAAAATACGCCGGTCCCTCGCTGGCGGAGTGCCGAACGATGGCCACGGGTTTCATGCCCAATATTATTGCGCTTGTGCTGGTCCTCGCCTGCATGCCGGCGCGAGCGGGCGAAGTCGCGCTGATCGGCGTGATCGGCGACAAGGCGGCTGTGCTGGCGGTCGATGGCGGCGATCCGAAGACGGTGAAGGTCGGCCAGCACTGGAACGGCGTCACGGTGGTCGCGGTAGAGAAGGAGCGCGCCACCGTCGAGATCGACGGCAAGCGCCGCGTGCTCGTGCTCGGACAGCACTACCGCGGCGCCTCCGCCGCGCCCGACCGTCAGAGCGCCACCCTTGCCGCCGACCCTCGCGGACACTTCTTCGCCGAGGCGTCGGTCAACGACGTGCCGATGCGCTTCGTGGTAGATACCGGGGCCTCGGTCGTGGTGCTGTCCGCTGCCGATGCTTCCCGGCTCGGCGTCGACTGGCGCCAGGGCCCGCGCCGGATGATCCAGACCGCCAACGGCGCGACGGCCGGCTATCTCGTGAAACTCGACAAGGTGAAGGTCGGCGACATCGAGCTTACCAACGTCGATGCCACAGTGCTCGAGCAGGGCCTGGGCGCGGTCGGCCTGCTCGGCATGAGCTTCCTCAACCGCGTCGAGATGCAGCGCGACGGCCAGACCATGACGCTGATCCGGCGGTTTTAGGTAAAGACCGTTACCACAGGCAGCGACAGGATCTCGACGTAAACGTGGAGAAAGTAGTACTGCAGGGCCAGAACTCCTAGCGCGACGAGAAGCGTCGCGCGCCCGGCGGCATGCCAGGCTTCGACGTTCGGATGATCGAACGCGCTCGTGGGCGAAAGCGCTCGCATGTAGATGCTGAAGTCTCCGCGTGCCCGCTTAGGCGAATGATTTTCTTTTTTTCGCATAGTCCCCTCGAAACAGGATCTTGTTGCGCTTGCGGGAAGCGTAGCAGGTTCGCGGTGACACCTCCACCTGTCGCCGCAAGCCGACAGTTCACTTGCCGGGCACGAGCGGCACGAAGCGCACTGGCAGCACGTTGCGCTCGTCGTAGCCGCCGTCGGCGCGCTTGATGACGAGCTTCAGGTACTGGATGTCGCCGCCGCCGACCGGGATCACCATCCTGCCGCCCGGCTTGAGCTGCTCGACGAGCGCCGGCAGCACGCGCGGCGCGGCAGCCGTGACCACGATGCCGTCGAAGGGTGCCTTCTCCGGCCAGCCGCGGTAACCGTCGCCGATCTTTACTTCGATGTTCCGGTAGCCCAACTCGGTGAGCCGCGCGGCGGCAGTCTTGCCGAGCGTCTCGACGATCTCGATCGAGTACACCTGCTTCACGATCTCGGCGAGCACCGCCGCCTGGTACCCCGACCCGGTGCCGACATCGAGCACGACATGCTGCGGCTGCGGCTGGAGCAGGTCGGTCGACAGCGCGACGATGTACGGCTGCGAGATGGTCTGGCCCGAGCCGATCGGCAGCGGGTGATTGCGGTACGCCAGCGCCGCCTGCGCGGCGGGAACGAGGCGGTGGCGCTCCACCTTGCCGAGCGCTGCGCGCACCGCGGGCGACATGCTGGAGAGGCCGGTTTCCGCGCGCGTCTCGGCGTACAGGGCGTCCACCTCGGAGACCATGCGCGCACGCAGGGACGAAAAATCCTGGGAATGGGTTTCTTCAATCAACAGAAACCCCAGAAGCAGGCGTATTAACGCGCGCGTTTATTCTTCTCGATGAACGCGTACGCGTTGTGGTTGTGGATCGACTCGAAGTTCTCGGATTCCACCACGTACGCCTCGATGCGCTCGTCCAGGTTGAGCACGGCGGCGACGTCGCGCACCATGTCCTCGACGAACTTCGGGTTGTCGTAGGCGCGCTCGGTGACGTGCTTCTCGTCCGGGCGCTTGAGCAGGCCGTAGAGCTCGCTCGAGCCCTGCTTCTCGACCAGGTCGACGATCTCCTCGATCCAGACGAAGTCGTTGGTGCGGGCGGTGACCGTCACGTGCGAGCGCTGGTTGTGCGCGCCGCGCTCCGAGATGCGCTTGGAGCACGGGCACAGGCTGGTCACCGGGACGACCACCTTCATGGTGAAGCTGTGCTTGCCCTTCTTGGTCTCGCCATTGAAGGTCACCTCGTAGTCCATGAGGCTCTTCACGCCCGACACCGGCGCCTTCTTCTCGATGAAGTACGGGAAGCTCATCTCGATGTGGCCTTCCTCGGCCTCGAGGCGCTCGACCATCTCGCTCAGCATGACCTGGAAGGTCTCGACGGTGATCTCGCGCTCGTGTTCTTCGAGGATCTCCACGAAGCGCGACATGTGGGTCCCCTTGAAATGGTGCGGCAGGCAGACGTACATGTTGAACACGGCGATGGTGTGCTGCACGCCGCCGGAGCGCTCCTGGATGCGCATCGGGTGGCGGATCGCCTTGATGCCTACCTTGTCGATGGCGAGCTTGCGCGAATCGGGGCTCGCCTGGACGTCCGGAATGTTGTGCAGGTCGCGTGCTTTCATGGCGCTATTTTAACATCCGACTAAATTACTCGGACATTGCCTTGCGTACCGAGTTCCGGATGCCGGGCGCATCCAGCCCCACCGAGGCAAGCAGCTTTGCCGGGTCGCCATGGTCGATGAAGTGGTCGGGGAGGCCGAGCAAAAGCACGCGCCTTTCAATTTTCAGTTGGTTAAGCGCCTCGCACACCGCGCTCCCCGCGCCGCCCATTACTTGATGCTCCTCGACCGTGACGAGCAGGTCGTGTTTTTCGGAAATTTCTCTCAACAGGGCCAGATCGAGCGGCTTCACGAAACGCATGTTCGCCACTGTCGCGTCGAGCTCTTCGGCGGCCTCGAGCGCCGGTTTCAGCATCGCGCCGAAGGCGAGGATCGCCACGCGCTTTCCGCTCCTTCTCACCTCGCCTTTCCCGAGCGGGATGGCTTTCATCTCCTTTTTTGCCTCTCCCAATGCAGCGCCCCGCGGGTACCTCACGCTGCAAGGACCATTACTCATGAAACCTGTGTAGAGCATCTGCCGGCATTCGTCGGCGTCGGCGGGGGCCATCACCGTGAGATTGGGCACCGTGCGCAAGTAGGCGAAGTCGAAGGCGCCATTGTGGGTCGCGCCATCGCCGCCGACGAGGCCGGCGCGATCGAGCGCAAACAGCACCGGCAGGTTCTGGATCGCGATGTCGTGGATCAGCTGATCGTAGCCGCGCTGCAGGAAAGTCGAATAGATGCCCACGACCGGCCGCATGCCCTCGCAGGCGAGGCCCGCGGCGAACGTCACCGCGTGCTGCTCGGCGATGCCGACGTCGAAGTAGCGGCTGGGAAACTGCTCCGAGTACCTCACCATGCCTGAGCCTTCGCGCATCGCCGGCGTGATCGCCACCAGGCGCGGATCGAGCGCCGCCATGTCGCACAGCCATTCGCCGAAGATCTGCGAGTAGGTCGGCTTGCCGCCCGCGGCTGCCTTGAGGCCTTCGGCGGGATCGAACTTGCCCGGCCCGTGGTAGGCGATCGGATCGTCCTCGGCCAGCTTGTAGCCCTGGCCCTTGCGCGTGATGACGTGCAGGAACTGCGGCCCTTTCAGCTTCCTGATGTTGGTGAGCGTCGGGATCAGGGCATCGAGGTCATGCCCGTCGATCGGGCCGATGTAGTTGAAGCCGAACTCCTCGAACAGCGTCGACGGCGTCACCATGCCCTTCATGTGCTCCTCGGCGCGCCGCGCCAGCTCCCACACGCCGACGCGCCTGAGCAGATGCTCGCTGACGCGGCGCGCGCTGGAGTAGACGCGGCCGGAAAGCAGCCGGGCGAGATAATTAGTGAGCGCGCCCACCGGGGGCGAGATCGACATTTCGTTGTCGTTCAGGATCACGAGCAGGTCGACGTTCATGGCGCCGGCGTTGTTCATCGCCTCGTACGCCATGCCGGCGGACATCGCGCCGTCGCCGATCACCGCGATGCAGTGCCGCTTTTCATTTTTTATTCTGGATGAAACCGCCATTCCCAGGGCTGCCGAGATCGAGGTCGAGGAATGCGCGGTGCCGAACGTGTCGTACCTGGACTCGATGCGCCGCGGGAAGCCCGAGATGCCGTCGATCATGCGCAGGCGCGACATCGCGTCGCGCCGGCCGGTGAGGATCTTGTGCGGATAGGTCTGGTGGCCGACGTCCCAGACGATACGGTCCTCGGGCGTCTCGAAGACGTAGTGCAGGGCGATCGTCAGCTCGACGGTGCCGAGATTCGACGACAGGTGGCCGCCGGTCCGCGACACCGACTCGAGCACGTACGCGCGCAACTCGTCGGCAAGCTGCTGCAGCTGCTTGCGCTCGAGGCTGCGCAGCTGAGACGGATCGTCGATGGTCTTCAGCAGCTCGTACATCGACGGATTGTAGCCGCCGGCCGGCAGCTCTTCGGTGATCGTGGCCATGCCTAGAATTTTCGCAGAACGATGAAATCGGCGAGCTCGCCGAGGCGGCGGGATCTGGCGTCGAAGCCTTTGAGCGCCTCATGGGCCTGCCCGCGCAGCTCTTCGGCGAGCCGGCGCGCGGCGGCGATGCCGATGGCCGAGACGTAGGTCGGCTTGCCCTGCTTGGAGTCCTTGCCCGCGGTCTTGCCGAGCGTCGCGGTGCTCGCATCGTAATCGAGGACGTCGTCCACCACCTGGAATGCCAGGCCGACCGCCTTCGCATAGCGGTCCAGTCCGGGCTTCTCATTTTGCTGCAGTTCACGGCCGCAGGCGGCGCCCAGAAGCACCGCTGCACGAATCAAGGCCCCGGTTTTATGAATGTGCATGAACTCCAGCTCCGGCAGCGTCAGCGAGCACCCGGTCGCTTCGAGGTCGATCTGCTGCCCGCCGGCCATGCCGCGCGAGCCGGCCGCGAGCGCCAGGACCTTCACCATTTCGAGCTGCGTGCGCGCTTCGTCGGCGATGCGGTGCTCGGCCAGCAGCTGGAAGGCGAGCGACTGCAGCGCGTCGCCCACCAGCAGCGCGGTAGCCTCGTCGTACTCGACGTGCAGCGTCGGCTTGCCGCGCCGGAGAACGTCGTCGTCCATGCAGGGCAGGTCGTCGTGCACCAGCGAATAGGCGTGGATCAGCTCGACCGCGGCCGCTGCGATCTCGATCCGCTCCGCGCTTGCGTCGGCCAGCTCGCCGGCGGCGAATGCCAGCAGCGGCCGCACGCGCTTGCCGCCCTCCAGCGCGGCATAGCGCATGGCTTCGTGCAGGCGCGCCGGCGCAAGCTGCGCCTGCGGCAGCAGACGCGCAAGCGCCGCTTCCATCCGCGCCTGGATTGCCCCCATCCAGGCCCCAAAGCCGGTCTCAGCCTCCTTCACCGGCTTCAGGTTCTGCCGCGGCAGCCAGCGGCTTGAGAACCTCGCCCTCCAGGACCTTGACCTGTTGCTGGGCCGCTTCCAGGCGCTGCTGGCAGAAGCGCGCCAGCTCCAGCCCGCGCTTGTGCGTGGCGAGCGCCTGCTCGAGCGATAGCTCGCCGCTCTCCATGCTGTGGACGATTTTTTCCAGCTCCGCGAGCGCCCGCTCGAAGGTCAGCTCGCCTGAAGGCTTGCTCATCGTTTGGTAAAATACTGTTTTTCTAAGGGCTTTACAACGCATGTCCGATGTAGCTCGCCTGCGCCAGGTCCTGCCTGCGCGCAGCCAGTTGCCGGTGTCCTGGTACTTCGATGCCGAGCACTTCGCCCTCGAGAAACGCCTGTTGTTCGATGCCGGCGCCAACTACGTCGGCCACTCGCTGATGGTGCCCAATGTCGGCGACTACCACACGCTCGCATGGACCGATCACTCGCGGATGCTGGTGCGCAACGATGCCGGCATCGATCTGCTGTCCAATGTCTGCCGCCACCGCCAGGCGATCATGCTCGAAGGCCGCGGCAATGCGCAGAACATCGTCTGCCCGCTGCATTGCTGGACCTACGACCTGAAGGGCGAGCTGCTCGGCGCGCCGCATTTCGCGGAGAGCCCGTGCGTGAAGCTGCGCTCAACCCCGCTCACCGAGTGGCAGGGATTGCTGTTTGCCGGCCCGCGCAATCCGCGCCAGGACCTGGCAAAGATCACCACCGCCGCGGACTGGGACTTCACCGGCTACGTGCTCGATTCGGTTCGTGTCGACGACTACGACGTCAACTGGAAAACCTTCGTCGAGGTGTACCTCGAGGTCTACCACGTCGATCCCTTCCACCCGGGGCTCGGCAACTTCACCGACTGCAACAACTTCAGCGTCGACTATGGCGAGCATCACTCGGTGCAGATCGTCGCGCCGAAGGCGGGTCTGGAGCGGCCCGGCACGCCGACCTACAAGCGCTGGCACGACATGTGCCTCAAGTTCCTCGACGGCCGCGCGCCCAAGTACGGTGCGCTGTGGATGTCGTACTTCCCGGGAGTCATGCTGGAGTGGTACCCGAACGTGCTGGTGGTCTCCCACCTGATCCCGCGCTCGGCGCGGCGCACGACCAACGTGGTGGAGTTCTACTATCCGGAGGAGATCGCGCTCTTCGAGCGCGAGTTCGTCGAGGCGCAACAGGCCGCGTACCTGGAGACCGCGATCGAGGACAACGTCCTGTGCGAGCGCATGGACCGCGGCCGGCGCGCGCTGTACGAGGAAGGGCTGGACGACGCGGGTCCGTACCAGTCGCCGATGGAAGACGCAGAGGCGCACTTCCACGAGTGGCTGCACCGCGAGCTCGGGGTCTGATGCACGCCACCCTGGTGACCACAGCGCAGCTCGCAGCCGAGCCGCAGTGGCGCGTGTTCGACTGCCGCCACGACCTCGGCAACCCGCAGCTCGGCGAGCAGCAGTACCGCGAAGCGCATATCCCGGGAGCCCTGTTCGCGCACCTCGATCGCGACCTGTCGGCGCCGAAAACCGGCGCCAACGGCCGCCATCCGCTGCCCGAGCGCGGCGCCTTCATCGCCTGGCTCGGCCAGCAGGGGCTCAAGCCCGGCGACCAGGTGGTGTGCTACGACGGCGGCAGCGGCGCCATGGCGGCGCGCCTTTGGTGGATGCTGCGCTGGGTAGGCCATGAAGCCGTTGCCGTGCTCGACGGCGGCCTCGCCAAGTGGCTGCAGGAAGGCCGCCCTGTCACGCCTGAAGTGCCGCGCTTCGCGCATTCCAGCTACCCGGTCGGGCGGCCTGCCGTTCAGGCGGTGGACGTCGCCCTGGTGGAGGAGCAGGCCGGAAAGCTGCTGCTTCTCGACGCGCGCGCGCCGGCACGGTTTCGCGGCGAGCACGAGCCGATCGACCCGATCGCCGGCCGCATCCCCGGGGCGAAGAACCGCTTCAGCAACGACAACCTCGGCGCGCAAGGAATTTTCAAGAAACCGCAGCTCCTCAGGGACGAATTTCGCGCTGTGCTCGGTGATCGCGCCCCGGAAGAAGTCGTCAGCTACTGCGGATCGGGCGTGGCGGCGTGCCACAATCTCCTTGCAATGGAGCTTGCCGGACTGCGCGGCGGCAAGCTTTACGCCGGCTCGTGGAGCGAGTGGATTGCAGACCCGGCGCGACCGCGCGAAAAGGGTTGATGAAGCCGATTCGTCATGGCAGCGGCCGCAGCGGCGGCGCTGCATTGTCGGCGAGGGGCAGGCCGGCAGTGTTCAGGACCATCGCCATCAACGAGTAATAGCCGCTTAGCGCAAGAAGCTCGAGCGCGCCGTCGAGGCCGAACCTGTCGCGCACCGCGGCGAAGGCTGCATCGCCGACGCGCCCGCCGGCGTGGGCCTCGCGACAGAAAGCGTAGACGGCGGCCTCCTCGGGAGGCAAACCTGCGGGTTCGCGGCCCTCGGCAATCGCCTCGACGGTGGCGCAGTCGAGGCCCGCCTTGCGGGCGAGCTTCTCGTGGATGGCCCACTCGTGCTGGCAGGTCCAGCGCCGCGCCGTGATCAGGACCGCCAGCTCCACTAAGCGAGCTGGAAGCTTGCTTCCCCAGCGCAGCTGCTCGCCTAGCTGCTGCAAGCGGCGCGCGAGCTCGGGATGATGCATGAGGGCGATGAACGGTCCGCGCACCTCGCCGCGCGGGCCGGCGGTAATCTCGGCCGCGACCTCCCGCTGCGCTTCAGTCATCGCTTCGGGAGTCAGCCGTGGAAATCTCGCTTGCATTCTTCGTATTATCCGCCTTGCATGGTGGCGGATCTCCTGCTCGGGATTCATTTCGCGATCGCCGCCTTCATTGTCGGCGGCCTGCTCTTTGTCTGGGCCGGCGCGGCGCGCGGCTGGGGCTGGGTGCGCAACCCCTGGTTTCGCTATCTGCACCTGGCGGCGATCGCCTTCGTCGCCGCCGAGGCGCTGCTCGGCGCCGCCTGCCCGCTCACGGTGTGGGAAGACATCCTGCGCGGCGGGCTGCGTCCGGAGTCGTTCATCGCGCGCTGGACGCACCGCCTGCTTTACTACCAGGCGCCCGAGTGGATTTTCACCGCCGGCTATGTCGCCTGGACGCTCGCTACGCTGATCACGCTACGGCTCGTTCCGCCCACGCGAAAAGCTGGCTGAATATTTCCTCGCGGATCGCGCTGCGGGCGAGGATCAGATCGTGCGGCGCGCCCGGAAAGGCGAGCACGCGCACGTCGGGCCCGAGGCTGCGCGACCAGCGCGCGATGTGCCGCCAGTCGAGCACGATATCGGCCTCGTCCGAGTGCATCGACAGCACCGGGCAGGCGATGGCCAGGCCGCGGTGCACTTTTGCGTGCGCGTCGCTGATCGCGCCGAGCCAGCCGTAGTACAGCGGAAAGCCCTTGGCGGGCTTCAGCCGCGCATCGAATTCCCAGTCGGCAAGCAGGCTGAGCGTGTAAGCCGGGTCGAAATAGTCCGGATCGTTGATGAAGGGGAAAAACCGCCCGAGCGCCGCGGCCAGGCGAAGCTGCACGCGCCGCCAATCGGGCACCGGCCAGTCGAAGAAAGGGCTGTTCAGCCAGAGCGCCTTCACCTCGTCGCGCCGCGCGCCCTCGTGCGCATAGAGCGAGCCCATCAGCCCCCCGGTCGAATGGCCGGCGAGCAGTACCGGCGCGCCGATCATGTCGATGGCCGCCGTGATGTCGGCGTAATACTCGGCGACGTTCTTGCAGAAATTCGGGTGCTGGTGCGGCCGCAGCGAACGGCCATACTTGCGCAGGTCGAGCGCGAAAAAAGCGAAGCCTTCCGCGGCGAAGCGCTCGGCCATGTGGCGCTGGAAGAAATAGTCGGCATAGCCGTGGAGGTAAAGCGCCGCGCCGCGGGGCGACTCGCCCGCGGGCAGGCGCACGAGGGTCGCGACGACCGGCCCGTCGTAATCGTCCGGAAACTGCAGCTCGAGCGCCTCGAACCCGCCGAGCAGCGTGTCAGGCCGCCAGCCGCCCATGCCTGGAAAGAGCCCATTGCACGTGTTCCCGAACGAGCGCCGAGCGGTGATCGAGCCTGGAGCGCAAGGCGGCGATGACTTCGGGCGAGCTCGGAGCGTTGCCCAGGCCCACCGCCAGATTGCGCAGCCAGCGCTCGTAGCCGATGCGGCGAATCGCCGAGCCGCGCATGCGCTCGTCGAATTCGGCCTCGCTCCAGGCGAACAGCTCGACCAGGGTGGCCCGGTCGAGCCCGTTCCTCACCGCAAAATCCTTTTCCCCGGAAATCCGCGCGAACCGGTTCCATGGGCAGACCGCCTGGCAATCGTCGCAGCCGTAGACCCGGTTGCCGATCAGCGCACGCAGCTCCTCGGGAATCGCGCTCTTGTGCTCGATGGTCAAGTACGAGATGCAGCGCCGCGCGTCGAGCTGGTACGGAGCGCGGATGGCCTGGGTGGGGCATACGTCGATGCATTTTTGACAGGACCCGCAGTGTTCCTGCGCCGGAGAATCGAGGGGTAAGGCCAGATCGGTGTAGACCTCGCCCAGGAAAAACCACGACCCGGCATCGCGGCTGAGCAGCAGCGTATGCTTGCCGCGCCAGCCGATCCCGGTTCGCGCGGCGAGCTCCACTTCCATCACCGGTGCGGAATCGGAGAACACGCGGTAGCCGAACGGACCGATCGCCTGCTCGATGCGCTCGCACAGCGCCTGCAGACGATTGCGCATCAGCTTGTGGTAGTCGCGCCCGCGCGCGTATTTGGCGACATAGGCACGAGTGCCGTCTCTGAGCGAAACCTCTTCATTTTCCAGGGCAGCGGCGTAGTCCATGCGGCAGGAAATTACGCGCAACGTTCCCGGCTTGAGCTCGGCCGGCCGCGCGCGGAGCGCCCCATGGCGCGCCATATACTCCATTTCGCCATGCCAGCCCTCCTTCAGCCATTCGAGCAGCCGCGGCTCCGCCGCCGACAGGTCGGCATCGCCGATGCCAACCGCCTGGAACCCCAGTTCGAGTCCCCAGGTCTTGATGCGCGGCGCGAGTGCGGTGTAGTCCATGCCTGATATTAGTTTGCCGGACGCGGCAGCCACGCTACGCGTCGGCGAGGCGCTGGCCGGCGGTGTTGCGGCGGGGCGCGTCCTGCACCTGCGTGGCGAGCTTGGCACGGGTAAGACGACGGTGGTCCGGGGGCTGCTGCGCGGGCTCGGGTTTACGGGCCGGGTCAAGAGTCCCAGCTATACGCTGGTTGAACCTTATAGCATTTCGAGCTTAAACTTGTATCACTTTGATTTCTATCGATTCAAAGATAGGACTGAATGGTTGAGCTCGGGCTTTCGCGAATACTTCAACGCCGACTCGGTCTGCCTGGTCGAATGGCCGGAGCGGGCCGGGACCCTGCTCGCCCCGCCGGATCTCGATCTGGCCCTGGAATTTGCCGGCGAAGGGCGCCGGGCGATATTGCAATCGCACTCGCGCACTGGCGAGCTTTGGCTGTTGTCCTTTTTGTCTCGTGCATAGCGAGCGCCGAAGCACAGGTGCTCTCCAGCCGCATCTGGCCGGCGCGCGACTACACGCGCCTGACCCTCGAATCCAGGGACGAGATCAAGTTCACGCTGTTCGGCGTCAAGGACCCCGAGCGCCTGGTGCTCGACCTGGAGCTCGCCGAGTTGTCGCCCGCGCTCCTCGAGCTGAACACCAAAGTCGCGGCGGACGATCCTTATGTCCAGGGCCTGCGCGTCGCGCACAACCGCCCGGGCGTCGTGCGACTGGTGCTCGATCTCAAGGCCGAGGTGAAGCCGCAGGTGTTTACGCTCAAGCCGATCGCCGAGTACGGCCACCGCCTGGTGCTCGACCTTTATCCGGTGGTGCCGTTCGATCCGCTCGCCGCCCTGATCGAGGAATCGGAAAAGCCGAAAGCGCTCGACAAGTCGAAAGCGCCCAAGGTGTCGCGCCTGGCGATCATCGTCATCGATGCCGGCCACGGCGGCGAGGACCCGGGTGCCACCGGGCGTCACGGCTCGCGGGAGAAGAACATCACCCTGACGATCGCGCGCCGGCTGAAGGCGCTGGTCGACGCCGAGCCCAGTATGCGTGCGCTCCTTACTCGCGACGGCGATTACTACCTGCCGCTGCATGTCCGCGTCGACAAAGCGCGCAAGGTCAAGGCGGACCTGTTCGTCTCCATTCACGCCGACGCGTTCATCCGCCCGCATGCGCGCGGCTCGTCGGTGTTCGCGCTGTCGGAGCGGCGCGCCACCTCGGAGGCGGCTAGCTGGCTGGCCAAGAGGGAAAACGAGGCGGACCTCGTCGGCGGCGTCAACCTCGACGTGAAGGACGTGTACCTGAAGAGGACCTTGCTCGACCTCGCGCAGACCGCCACGATCGATCACAGCCTGCGGCTGGGCAACCTGGTGTTGCGGCGGCTCGGCGCGGTCAACAACCTCCACAGGCCGCGCGTCGAGCAGGCCAGCTTCGCCGTGCTGAAGGCGCCCGACGTGCCTTCGATCCTGGTCGAGACCGCGTTCATCTCCAATCCCCAGGAGGAGAAGCGGCTGAACGATGAGAGTTACCAGAACAGGCTGGCGCGGGCGCTTCTCGACGGAATCCGCGATTACGTCGTCAAGCACCCGCCGCGGCCGTCATCCCCCCTGGCGCTGAATTGAGCGGCCCCTCGCCCAGGCGATGAGCCCGGGCGAGATGGAAAGCAGCACGATGCCGATGATCACCAGCGTGAGATTGCTTTTCACTGCCGGGATGTTGCCGAAGAAGTAGCCCGCCGCGCAGAGCGAGACGACCCACAGCAGCGCACCGGCCACGCTGAAGGCGAGAAAGCGCAGGTAGTTCATCTTCCCCAGGCCGCCGACGAACGGCACGTACGTCCGCACGATCGGCACGAACCTCGCGATGATGATGGTCTTGCCGCCGTGCCGTTCATAAAACGCGTGCGTTCGCTGCAGGTGGCGCGGGTTGAACCAGGGTGATTCCTGGTAATGAAAAACCCTGGGGCCAACCCAGCGCCCGATCCAGTAGTTGACGTTGTCGCCGCACAGGGCCGCGGCGACCAGCGTGCCGCTGACCGCGTAAATGTCCATGCCGCCCGCGGCGGCGAGCGTGCCGGTCACGAACAGCAGCGAATCGCCGGGAAGAAAGGGCGTCACCACCAGCCCGGTTTCGCAAAACACGATCAGAAACAGCAGCCAGTACACCCAGGCGCCGTGCTGCGCGACGAACGCGGCGAGATGCGCATCGAGATGGACGACGAAGCCCCACAGCTGAGCGACGAGTTCCACGCCCCGATTCTATATACTCTTTGCGTGCCAGCGATTCGCGTCCTGCCCGATCTCCTGGTCAGCCAGATCGCCGCCGGCGAGGTGGTCGAGCGGCCCGCGTCGGTGCTCAAGGAGCTGCTCGAGAACAGCCTCGACGCGGACGCGCGCAGCATCACCGTGACGCTCGACGAGGGGGGCGCAAAGCGCATCCAGGTCGAGGACGACGGCGCCGGCATCGCGCGCGACGACCTGCCGCTTGCGCTCGCGCGCCACGCCACGAGCAAGATCAGCAGCCTCGAGGACCTCGCAGGCGTCCGCAGCATGGGATTTCGCGGCGAGGCGCTCGCTTCGATCGCCTCGGTCTCGCGAGTCTCGATTACCGCCTGCACGCGGGAGGCGCCGCATGGCGCGGCGATCCGCGCCGAGGGCCCGCACATCGGGGAAGTCGAACCCGCGGCACGCGCGCCGGGCACCACGGTGACGGTCGCCGACCTGTACTTCAACACGCCGGCGCGCCGCAAGTTCCTGCGCAGCGAAGCCACCGAGTTCGGGCACTGCGACGAGCTCTTCCGGCGCATCGCGCTGGCGCACCCCGAGATCGCGTTTACGCTCAAGCACAATGGCCGCGCCAGCCGCCATTTGCGCAGTCAGCCCCTGAAGGAGCGCGTAGCTGGGCTCCTGGGCAGCGAATTCATCGACGCCTCGCTGCCGGTCGAGGCGCAGGCTGGAACGGCGCGTGTATTCGGGTATGCAGGATCGCCGCAGGCGCGGGCCGAGGTGCAGTACTTCTTCGTCAACGGCCGCTGCGTGCGCGACCGGGTGCTGGCGCACGCCGCACGCGAAGCCTATGCGGAGATGCTGCACGGCGAGCGCCAGCCCGGTTACCTGCTGTTCCTCGAGATCGATCCGCGCAGCGTCGACGTCAACGTGCATCCGGCGAAGACCGAAGTGCGCTTCCGCGACTCGCGCAGCATTCACCAGTTCGTGCTGCATGCCGTGCGACGCGCGCTATCGCCGAGCGCCGCCGAAGCGCCCGTCGCTTATGCCGCGCTGTCACAGACGCATGGGGTTCAGTCCTCTTTCGGCCTGGCTCAGCCGGCGGCTGCGTATCAGGCGTTCATGGGCTCGGCAGTTCCCCTGCCGACGGCGCAGAACGCCCCGCCGCTCGGCTATGCGCTCGCGCAGCTTCATGGCGTCTACATCCTGGCGCAGAACGAAGCCGGCCTGGTGCTCGTCGACATGCATGCGGCGCACGAGCGCATCGTGATGGAGAGGCTGAAGAGCAATCTCGATGCCGGCCGCGTCGAGCGCCAGAGCCTGCTGGTGCCGGCGCTGTTCCGCGCCGAAGCGCTCGAAGTCGCAACCGCCGAGGAGAACCGCGAGGCGCTCGAGCGTCTCGGCCTGGAGATGAGCGCGGCCGGACCGAACGAGCTGGCGGTGCGCGCCGCGCCGGTGCTGCTTGCCGGTGGCGATGTCGTCGGCCTGGCGCGCGGCGTGCTGCAGGAGCTGAAGGAATTCGGCGCCGAGCAAGTACTGTTCAAGCGCCAGAACGAGCTCCTCGCCACCATGGCCTGCCATGCCGCGGTGCGCGCCAACCGGCTGCTGTCGATCGCCGAAATGAACGCGCTGCTGCGCGACATGGAGGAAACCGAGCGCTCGGGCACCTGCAACCACGGCCGCCCGACCTGGTACCAGCTGACCCTGGCCGATCTCGACAAGCTGTTCCTGCGGGGGCGCTGAGGTGGCGGGCGTCATGATCGTCACGGGCGGCAGTCGCGGCATTGGCGCGGCCACCGCGCGCCTTGGTGCGCAGCGCGGCTACGCGGTGTGCGTGAACTATCGCAGCGACCGTCCGGCAGCGGAGAAGCTCGCCAAAGAAATCGGCGGCATCGCCGTGGCTGCCGATGTCTCGCATGAAGACGACGTCATTCGCCTGTTCAACGAGACGGAGCGCTCTCTAGGGCGCATAACGGCGCTGGTCAACAACGCCGGCGTGGTCGATCTGCGCTCGCGCGTCGAAGACATGTCGGTGGAAAGGCTGCAGCGCATGTTCGCGGTCAACGTGATCGGCAGTTTCCTGTGCGCGCGCGAAGCGGTGAAGCGCATGTCGAACCGGCACGGCGGCCAGGGCGGAGCCATCGTCAACCTGTCCTCCGCGGCGGCGCGCCTGGGCTCGCCGGGAGACTATGTGGATTACGCGGCGTCGAAGGGCGCTATCGACACCTTTACCGTGGGATTGGCCAAGGAGGTCGCCGCCGACGGCATCCGCGTCAACGCGGTGCGGCCGGGCGTAATCCATACCGGGATCCACGCCCAGAGCGGCGATCCCGGCCGGGTGGCGCGCATCGCCGAGTCGGCGCCCCTGAAACGCGGCGGCCAGCCCGAGGAAGTTGCGCGCGCGATTCTTTGGCTGCTGTCCGACGAGGCCTCCTACACTACCGGCAGCTTCATCGACGTCACCGGCGGCCGCTAGCCGTGACGCGCAGGGCGTACGCGCTCCTCGGGCCTACCGCGAGCGGCAAGTCGAAGCTCGCCCTGGAGCTCGCGGCGCGGCGGCCGATCGAGATCGTGTCGGTCGATTCGGCGCTGGTGTACCGCGGCATGGATATCGGCACCGCCAAGCCGTCGATCGCCGAACGCGCAGCCGTGCCGCATCACCTGATCGACATCGTCGATCCAGACCACGGCTACTCCACGGGCCGCTGGCGCAGCGATGCAATCGGCGCGGTCATGGAGATCTTTCAAAGAAAGAGAACTCCTCTGCTGGTCGGCGGAACGATGCTTTACTATCGCGCGTTGATTGCGGGCCTGGACAGCCTGCCGCAGGCCGATGCGGCGATCCGCGCCGAGATCGATGCAGAAGCGAGGCTGCGCGGCTGGCCGGCGCTGCACGCCGAGCTGGAGAAGGTCGATCCACGCGCCGCGCACCGCATCTCTCCGAACGACGCCCAGCGCATCCAGCGAGCGCTCGAAGTATGGCGGCTCACCCGCAAGCCGCTGTCGGCGCTGCAAGGCGCCGCGCAGCCGGACTTGCCTTTTCAGCTGAAGGGATTTGCGCTTTTGCCGGAGCGCGAAGCGTTGCACGAACGCATCGCCCGGCGCTTCGACGCCATGCTGCACGCCGGCCTAGTGGACGAAGTGAAGCGGCTGCGCGGTCGCTATCGGCTCACGGCAGGCATGCCGAGCATGCGGGCGGTAGGCTATCGCCAGGTATGGCAATACCTGGAAAATGAGATCAGTGAACTCGGCATGCGCGAGCGCGCCATAGCGGCCACGCGCCAGCTCGCCAAGCGCCAGCTCACCTGGCTGCGCAGCCTCCCCGGCCTACTCCGGCTGGACGCCGGCGGCCCGCAGGATGCGCCGGTAGCTCTCGAGCTGCTCCTTCACGAAGTCCGCTAGCTAGAATGCGGGCTCTCGTTTCAGGAGCGCGCACATGGAAATCGGTATCGTCGGTCTGGGCAGAATGGGCGCCGGCATGGCGCGGCGGCTGGCGCGAGCGGGCGTGCATGTCATCTGCTACGACCAGGCCGATGCCGCGCGCGGCTCGGTCGGCGCAGAGCCCAACGTCGTCTGCGCCGAGAATCTGGCGGCGCTTTGCACGCGCCTGAGCGGAGAGCGGGTAGTGATTCTGATGCTGCCGGCAGGCGGCGCGGTCGAGGACACGCTCCGCGATCTGCTGCCGCTGCTTTCTGCCGGCGACACCCTGGTCGATGGCGGCAACAGCTATTACCGCGACTCCAAGCGCCGCGCGCTCGCATTGTCCCGGCAGGGGCTGCGCTATGTCGACGCCGGCGTCTCGGGCGGCGTGCACGGCCTCGAGCACGGCTATTGCCTGATGCTCGGCGGCACGCCGAAGTCGATCGAGATCTTCGCGCCGTTCGCGAAGATCCTGTCGGCCGATCCAGACCTGGGCTGGCTGCATTGCGGCCCGAGCGGCGCCGGCCACTACGCCAAGATGATCCACAACGGCATCGAGTACGGCATGATGCAGGCCCTCGCCGAGGGCTTCGCGCTCATCGCCGCGCGGCCCGAGCTCGACATCGACCCGGCGCGGCTGGCCGAGACCTGGCGCCACGGCAGCGTGGTGCGTTCCTGGCTGCTCGATCTGTGCGGCGCGATTCTCAAGGAAAACGAGGACCTCTCGGGCATTGCGCCGGTGGTCGACGACTCCGGCGCCGGGCGCTGGACCGCGGTCGAGTCGATCGAGCTCGGCGTCCCGGCCCCGGTGATCATCACCGCGCTGATGTCGCGCTTCTCCAGCCAGGGCCGCTCGGACCACGCGCGCAGGCTGCTCGCCATGATGCGCACGCGCTTCGGAGGCCACGCGGTCCATAAGCCATGATCGTGGTGGTGATGGGGGTCTCGGGCGTGGGCAAGACCACCATCGGCAAGGCGCTCGCGCGCGAGCTCGGCTGGCGCTTTATCGACGCCGATCGATACCACCCGCCCGAAAACGTGGCAAAGATGGCCGCCGGCATCGCGCTTGACGACGAGGATCGCCGGCCCTGGCTCGAGACGCTGAATCGCCTAGTGAGAAAAGAGAAAAACGCCGTCCTCGCCTGCTCGGCGCTGAAAGAAGCTTACCGAAGCCGAATTACCGATGGCCTCGCCCGTTTCGAGATCGTGTACCTCCACGGCAGCTTCGAGCTCATTCGCGCGCGCCTCGCGGAGCGGCCTCACCATTACATGCCGGCCTCGCTCCTCGCAAGCCAGTTCGCGACGCTCGAGCCGCCAGCCAAGGCGATTGCGGTCGATGTCGCTGCGGCGCCTTCAGCCTGCGTCGCCGCCATCCTGGCGCGGCTATCGTCCTAGAACGGTGCCTTCCCGCCGCGGGTCCGCGCCCCCGCGCCAGCCGCCGGGCACGCGTTCGATGCCGTGCAGGCCGCTTACCAGCGGCGCCGTTTCGACCTCGTGGCCTCTGCGTCGCAATGGCCCCGCAAGCGATTCATAGGACGAACCCTGCTCCAATAGAGCAGGGCCGTTGCGGCTGCCGAAGTTCGGCACCTCGATCGCCGCCTGGATGTCGCGGCCCCAGTCGAGCGCAGCGACCAGCGTCTTCGCGACGTAATTGATGATCCACGGGCCGCCGGGGGAGCCGAGCGCCATGCGCAGCCTGCCGCCGCGCTCGAACACCATCGCTGGCGCCATGCTGCTGCGGGGCCGCTTGCGCGGCCGTACCTCGTTCACCGAGGCGGGAATGAAATCGAAGTCGGTGAGCTGGTTGTTGAGCAGGAAGCCGCGCACCATGATGCGGCTTCCGAACGGGCTCTCGATGGTGCTGCTCATGGCAACAACATTGCCCTGCGCATCGGCGATCGAGAAGTGGCTGGTGCCGTTCGCCTCGGTATCGCCCGGCGCCGCCTCGCGCATGGCTCGCTCGCCGATCAGGCGTGCTCTGCGGTCGAGGTACTTTCCAGCCAGGAGTTTTCGAACCGGAACCGGCACAAAATCCGGATCGCCGAGGTAGCGGGCACGGTCGGCGTAGGCGAGCCGCCCGGCCTCGGCGAAGAGATGCACCGCGGCGGCGGAGTCGGGCGCTGCCCGCTCAAAGCCGGCGCGCTCGAGCAAACCCAGGATCTGCAGCACAGCGACGCCGCCGGCGCTGGGCGGGCCCATCGAGCACAGGCGCCATTGCCGGTAGGGTCCGCAGACCGGCTCGCGCTCCAGCGCGCGGTACCCGGCGAGATCCTCCTCGGACAGATCGCCCGGCTTCGGATGCGAGCGCACCGCGCGCACGATGTCGGCGGCAATCGGTCCGCGGTAGAAAGCGCCTACGCCTTCGAGCGCCAAGGTACGGAGCGTCGCGCCATAAGCCCGGTTCACGAGCCGTGTACCTGCCGGCTTGGCTCGCCCGTCCGCGCCGTAATAGAGCTTCCTTGCAAAGGCATCTTGCTGCAGGAACCGCTCGCGTTCGAGCACTGCGTGCAGCCGCGGGGACATGATGAAGCCCTCCTCCGCCGCGAAAATCGCGTATTGCAGCAGCTCGCTCCATGGCAGGCGCCCGTGCTGCCGGTGCGCAAGCTCGAGCAGCCGCAGCACGCCTGGTACTCCGACGGAGCGCCCGCCCACCACGGCTTCGAGAAAAGGCAATGGCTTTTTTTCAGAGTTCAAAAACCTGTCCGGGCGCGCGGCAGCCGGTGCAGTTTCGCGGCCGTCGTAGGTGCGAAGCTTCTTCTCCTGCTCCGACCAGTGCAGCAGGAAGCCGCCGCCGCCGATCCCAGAGGATTCCGGCTCGACCAGGCCGAGGACCATCTGCACGGCGACCGCGGCATCGAGCGCGCTGCCGCCGAGCTGCAGCACCGCGTAGCCGGCTTCGGCGGCGAGCGGATGCGCCGCGGACACCATGAATCGCTGGGCGGTGAGCGCTTCTCGCGCATCGGCGACAAGGCAGAAAAGAAAAAGGGCGGCCGCGGCCGCCCTCCTCAAAAACATAGAGACAGAAGACATCAGACCATCAAAGGGACGATCAGAAGCGCGACGATGTTGATGATCTTGATGAGCGGGTTGACGGCCGGGCCGGCAGTGTCCTTGTAGGGATCGCCGACCGTGTCGCCGGTGACCGCAGCCTTGTGCGCGTCCGAGCCCTTGCCGCCGTAATTGCCATCCTCGATGAATTTCTTGGCGTTGTCCCATGCGCCCCCGCCGGTGCACATCGAGATGGCGACGAACAGACCGGTGACAATCGTTCCCATCAGCACGCCGCCGAGCGCTTGCGGCCCGAGAACCAGGCCAACCACGATCGGCACCAGCACCGGCAGGAGCGACGGAATCATCATTTCCTTGATGGCGGCGCGGGTCAGCATATCTACGGCGGTGCCGTACTCGGGCTTGGCGCGGCCTTCCATGATCCCCGGGATCTCCTTGAACTGGCGCCGCACTTCCAGCACCACCGCGCCGGCGGCGCGCCCTACGGCTTCCATCGCCATGGCGCCGAAGAGGAAGGGCACCATGCCGCCGATGAACAGGCCGACGATCACCAACGGGTTGGAGAGATCGAAGCTGAAGCTCCTGCCGGCGGCTTCGAGCGCATGCGTATAGTCGGCAAAGAGAACCAGCGCCGCCAGGCCCGCCGAGCCGATGGCGTAGCCCTTGGTCACCGCCTTGGTGGTATTGCCGACCGCGTCCAGCGGATCGGTGATGTCGCGCACCGACTCGGGCAGGTCGGCCATCTGGGCGATGCCGCCGGCGTTGTCGGTGATCGGGCCATAGGCGTCGAGCGCGACAATGATGCCCGCCATCGACAGCATTGCCGTCGCGGCGATCGCGATGCCGTACAGTCCCGCGAGCACGTAGGAAAGCAGGATCGCGACGCAGACCGCGAGCACCGGCCAGGCGGTGGACTTCATCGACACGCCGAGGCCGGCGATGATGTTGGTCGCATGACCGGTCACCGACGCTGCCGCGACATGGCGCACCGGCTTGAATTGAGTGCCGGTGTAGTACTCGGTGATCCACACCATGAAGCCGGTGAGCGCAAGTCCGACGACCGCCGCGCCCCACAGGTGCCACACCGTGATCAGCCTCCTGCCGCCCGGCATGTCGAACGGGACCTCCTTGAGCACGTCGCCCATCACGTACAGCGTGATGGGCCAGAAGGCGACGAAGGCGAGGCCACCCGCTACCCACAGCCCGCGGTACAACGCGGGCATCACGTTCTTCTCGCCGGGCCTGGCCTTTACCCACCAGGTGCCGAGGATCGAGGCGATGATCGAGAAACCGCCGAGGGCGAGAGGGTAGATGAGCGCCGCGGGACTCGCCGTCTTCACCATCAGCGCGCCGAGCAGCATGGTGGCGATGATGGTCACTGCGTAAGTCTCGAACAGGTCGGCTGCCATGCCGGCGCAGTCGCCGACGTTGTCGCCGACGTTGTCCGCGATCACCGCCGGGTTGCGCGGATCGTCCTCCGGGATGCCGGCCTCGACCTTGCCGACCAGATCGGCGCCGACGTCGGCGCCCTTGGTGAAGATGCCGCCGCCGAGACGCGCGAAGATCGAGATCAGCGAGCCGCCGAATCCCAGTCCGACCAGCGGATGGATGAGGTGGGCGAGTTCCGATTTGTCGATCGCATTGGCGTAAAGCACCGCGAAGTAGCCCGCCACGCCGAGCAGGCCGAGGCCGACCACCAGCATTCCCGTGATCGCGCCGCCCTTGAATGCTACCTGCAGCGCCTCGTTGAGGCCGACGCGCGCCGCCTCGGCGGTGCGCACGTTGGCGCGGACCGAGATATTCATGCCGATGACGCCGCAGGCACCCGACAACAGCGCGCCGATGAGGAAGCCCCAGGCCGTCGGCCAGCCGAGCGCGGGGATGAAGCCGATCACGAGGAACAGGATCACGCCGACGATGGCGATGGTCTTGTATTGCCGCCACAGGTAAGCGATCGCGCCCTCGCGCACTGCCGCGGCGATCTCGCGCATGCGCTCGTTGCCGTCGGGCAGCCGCAGGATGCGCGTGCTCTGCCAGACGCCGTAAACGATGGCTGCCAGCGCGCAGCCGAGCGCGAACAGGAGCCCCCCGGACATGTCTCTCTCCCCTTGAAAGGACCGAAATTTTATCAGGTCAAGGCGGCGAAAGCGCGCGCCGTGACCTCGTCCACCGCGCCGCGCCCGGAGATCTTGCGGTATTTCGGCGCGCGCGGATCGCCGGATGCGGCCCATTTGCCGTAGTAGTCCACCAGCGGCCGCGTCTGCGCCCGGTATACGTCGAGCCGCTTGCGCACCGTATCCTCGCGATCGTCGTCGCGCTGGATCAGCGGCTCTCCGGTCTGGTCGTCGCGGCCCTCGACCTGCGGCGGATTGAATTTCACGTGATAGGTGCGGCCCGAGGCGGGATGCACGCGCCGGCCGCTCATTCGCGTGATGATCTCATCGTCCGGAACATCGATCTCGAGCACGTAATCGAGCGGCACGGCCGCGGCCTTCAAGGCCTCGGCCTGCGGAATGGTGCGCGGAAAGCCGTCGAACAGATAGCCGCGCTTGCAGTCGTCCTGCTTCAGCCGCTCCTTCACCAGCCTGATGATGATCTCGTCGGACACCAGTTGCCCGGCGTCCATCACCTTTTTTGCCGCCAGCCCGAGGGGCGTCCCCGCCTTGACCGCGGCGCGCAGCATGTCGCCAGTCGAGATTTGAGGGATGCCGAACTTGTCGCGGATGAAGGCGGCCTGCGTGCCCTTGCCGGCGCCCGGCGGGCCCAGGAGGATCAACCTCATGCCAGCATTTTACGCACCGCCTCCAGGTCTCGAGGCGTATCGACCCCCGGCGGAATCTCGCGCGGGCTGACGGCCACGGCAATGCGGTAGCCGTGCCAAAGGACCCGCAGCTGCTCAAGCGCCTCGATTCTCTCCAGCGGCGCTTCCTCCAGCTGCGAAATCCTCAGAAGAAAACCGACGCGATACGCGTACAGGCCGGCATGGCGATAAGCCTTTGCCTGCCCTTGCCGTGGATACGGAATCGCGGCGCGGCTGAAATAGAGCGCATAGCCTTTCCGGTCGAGCACCACTTTCACCACGTTCGGATTGGAAAACGACTCTGCATCGTGAATCGCGTGGCAGGCCGTGGCAACGCTGGCCTCTTGTTGTGCGCACAAGATGTTTACCACTTCGGCTATCAGCGCCGGCTCCATCAGCGGCTCGTCGCCCTGCAGGTTGACGACGATCTCGTCGTCTCCGAGGCGCAGCTGCCTCGCCGCCTCGGCGATGCGGTCGGTGCCGGAGGCGTGCCCTGCGCGCGTCATCAGCGCCGAGTGGCCGTGCGCGCGCACCGCGTCCGCGATGCGGGGGTCGTCCGTGGCGACGTGCACCGCGGCGGCGCCGCTTTGGGCGGCGCGCTCGCATACCCGTACGACCATCGGCCTGCCGCCGAGGTCGGCGAGGGGTTTTCCCGGGAAGCGGGTCGACGCGTAGCGCGCGGGAATGATGACGCTGAACTTCACGCCACTTCTTCTTCTGGCGGGAGCTTGCGCGCCTCCTCTTCGAGCATCACCGGAATGCCGTCCTTCACCGGGTACGCGAGGCGATCGGGCCTGCAGACGAGCTCGCGCGCCTCCTTGCGGTAGACGAGCTTGCCCTTGCATAGCGGGCACACCAGGATCTCAAGCAGCTTTGGATCGACGCCACTCATGCAATCTCTCCAGCAGCCAGTCGCCGAACGCGGGATCGAGCTTTGCAGTCACGGGCAGCACCCACCACTGCGGCCGTGCGGCGTGGCGCAATTTTACCGCGTCCTTTTCGGTCATCAGCACCGGCAGGTCGTCGCCGAACTCGAGCTCGCGCGGCGAGAACGCGTGGTGATCCGCAAAGGGATGCGGCAGCACCTTGAGGCCGAGCTTCGCCAGGTGCAGGAAGAAGCGGTCCGGATCGCCGATGCCGGCGACGGCGTGGACTTTCTGGCCGGCGAAGGCGCTCGCGGCGCGGCGGTCGCGCGCATCCGTCATGCGGTGCAGCAGCTCGCCTTCGAGCTGCATGGAATAGCCCGTGATGGAGGAGCCATGCGAGACCACCGCGTCGACGGATCGCAGGCGCCAGGCGGGCTCGCGCAAGGGACCGGCAGGCAGCAGAAAGCCGTTGCCGAAGCCGCGGCTGTCGACCACCGCAATTTCCAGATCGCGCCGCAGCCTGTAGTGCTGCAGCCCATCGTCGAGTACCAGCACGTCAACGTCATCATGCGCGGCGCGCAGGGCCGCGGCGACTGCCACGCGGTCTGCGCCGACCCAGACCGGGCAGCCGCTGCGGCGCGAGAGGACGACCGGCTCGTCGCCGACCTCGGCGGCCTGATCGGCCACGCTTGCCGCGCGGGGCGCATCGATCTTCGCGCCGTAGCCGCGCGACACGATGCCCGGCGACCAGCCCTTCGATTTCAGGAATTCGGCGATCCAGAGCACTAGCGGCGTCTTCCCGCTGCCGCCGACCGTGAGGTTGCCGACGACGATCACCGGGACGCCGGGATGCTTCGAGCTCAGGAGCCTGAGCTTGAAGAGCAAGCGGCGCATGAGGACCGCTGCCCCGAACAGGAGGCTGACCGGCCACAGCAGCCAGGCGATGGCGCCGCGGCGATACCAGTGCCTCACTACTTGGCGGACTGCGTGGTGAAGCTGAGCTGCGTCAGGCCGGCGAGCCGCGAGGCCTCCATCACGCGCACCACCGCCTGATGCGTGGCGGCGGCGTCGGCGCTGATCACGACGAGCGGCGCCTTCAGCGTCCCGGCGGCGCGCTTCAGTTCGTCGGCCAGCTGCTCGACGCCGCGGAAAGGGATCGGATTGCGGTTGATCACGTACTGCCCCTGCGCGCTGACCAGCACGGTGATCTCGTTGGCGCGCTCGAGCTGCCTTTCGGCGTCCGCGGTCGGCAGGTTGATCTGCAGCTCGGTGTACTTGGAATAGGTGGTGGTGATCATCAGGAAGATCAGGATCACCATCATCACGTCGATCAGCGGGACCAGGTTGATCTCGAGCGGTTCCTTGCCCCTGCCGCGCTGGAAGTTCATCTACTGCCTGCGCTCGCCGTGAACGATGTCCACCAGCTTGGAGGCCTGCTCCTCCATCTCCACCACCAGGCCGTCGACCTTGTTCTTGAAGTGCCGGTAGAGGATGAGCGACGGCACCGCGATGCCGATGCCGAACGCGGTGTTGTACAGGGCGATCGAGATGCCGTGCGCGAGCTGCTGCGGGTTGCTGCCGGTGGGGGACTGCGAGCCGAAGATCTCGATCATGCCGATCACCGTGCCGAACAGTCCCAGCAGCGGCGAGGCGGTGGCGATGGTGCCGAGCGTCGTGAGGAAGCGCTCGAGCTCATGCGCGACGGCGCGACCGGCTTCGTCGATCGCCTCCTTCATGACGTAGCGCGAGCTCCTGTGATTGCGCAGGCCCGCGGCGAGCACCGTGCCGAGCGGCGAATCCTTGGCGAGCTTCTGCAGCACCTCTTCGTTGACGCCCTGGCGCTGGTAGACCGTGATCACCTGATCGAGCAGCGTGGGCGGGATGATTTTGCTTTCGCGGAGCGAGATCGAGCGCTCGATGATCAGGGCGACGGCGACGACCGAAGCGAGCAGCAGGAACCAGATCGGCCATCCCGCTGCCTGAATGATCGCGAACAACTCTTGTTCCTTGTCTTTTTGGGGCGCTGCGCCGCCGACTTTAAGTCAAACTCTCACGCCGCGGCAAGTTTTCGCGATGCACAAACGCCGGCCCTTCCGCAGCGGCGGAACGATGCAATGTAGCGCGTCAGGCGATATCCACAAGAACCTGTGGATAAGTTTGTGGATTATCGCTGAATAGAGTCGCCTCACCGACTTGCAACGCGGCGCAAGACGGTTGCGATCAAAATTTGAGCAGGTTTTTCCCTTCAGCAAACAGCGTCTTGCGTAACAGAATCGGGCTCCGCGCGATGCTTCGCTGCATCGCGGCGGCGCGCCGGCGGTGATGTGGATTAGTGGGTATTTATTCCTTGAAAGACAAAGTCAATGGTGATCGGCAAAGTCGCTGCCCCACGACGCGAAACGGTGGCTGCTTTTATGACGCCGTGCGGCGACAGCGGCGGGCATTCAGACAAGCGGTAACATGAAATGGCATCCCCCGCTTGGCAATCCATGCCTCCTAACAGCGTCCTCACCGTCTCCGAATTGCTGCGCAGCGTGCGCGACGCGCTGGAGCGGCGCTTTCCGCTGCTCTGGGTGCGGGGCGAATTGTCCAATCTGTCGCGCGCGCCCTCCGGGCACTGCTACTTCACGCTGAAGGATGCGGCGGCGCAGGTCGACTGCGTGATGTTCCGCAGCCGGGCAGCGGCGCTCGACTGGGAGCCGCGCGACGGCGCCCAGGTCGAAGTCTGCGCCCTGGTGACCCTCTACGAGCCGCGAGGGCGCTTCCAGCTCACGGTGGAGGGGATGCGGCCCGCCGGCCTGGGGCCGCTTTACGAGCGCTTCCTGCGCCTGAAGGAAAAGCTCGAGCGAGAAGGCTTGTTCGACCTCGCCGCCAAGCGCGCGCCGCCGGCGTTTCCGGGCTGCATCGGCGTGCTCACTTCCCCTGCCGCCGCGGCGCTGCGCGACGTGCTGACGACCCTGGCGCGGCGCAACCCGGCGATTCCGGTGATCGTCTATCCGGTGCCGGTGCAGGGCGAGGGCGCCGCGGCGCGCATCGCCGCGATGCTGGCGGCCGCCAACGCGCGCGACGAATGCGACGTGCTGCTGCTCGTGCGCGGCGGCGGCTCGATCGAGGATCTCTGGTCCTTCAATGAGGAAAAAGTGGCGCGCGCGCTGCGCGCCTCGCGCATCCCCGTAGTGGTCGGCGTCGGCCACGAGAGCGACTTCACCATCGCCGACTTCGCCGCCGACCGGCGTGCGCCTACGCCCACGGCGGCGGCCGAGCTCGTCAGCGCGCCGCGCGCAGAGCTGCTCGGGCGGCTCGCCGACTGCGTGCGCGGCGTGGGGCGTGAAATGCGCCGCCGCCTCGAATACGCCATGCAGAACACCGACTCGCTGGCGCGCCGGCTGGTGCACCCGGGCGAGCGCCTGCGTTCCCACCAGCAGCTCGTGACGCAGCTGCGAGCGCGTCTCGCTTTCGGTGCTTCGCAGCGGATTCATCGCTGCAGCGCGCTTCTCGAGCGGTTCCAGGCGACGCTTGCAAGCGTCGACCCGACGGCAGTGCTTGCACGTGGCTACAGCATCACTCGTAATACCGCGGGCGGAGTGATCCGCGACGCGGCAGTCGTCAAGGAAGGGGAACTATTAAGGACGACCCTTGCGCGCGGCTGGCTCGAAAGCGAAGTCCGGAAAAAGCCGGCCCTATAATCTCCCATGGGCCACCGGCTTTCAAAAATCACCACGCGCACCGGCGATGCGGGCGAAACCGGGCTCGGCGACGGCTCGCGCGTGCCCAAGGACAGCCCGCGCGTGCGCGCGCTGGGCGATATCGATGAGCTCAACTCCGCGATCGGGGTGCTGCTCGCGGACGAGTTGCCGCCGGAGCTGCGCGATGCGCTGGGCGCAATCCAGCACGACCTGTTCGACCTCGGCGGCGAGCTGAGCATCCCTGGCCACGCGCTGCTCGGCGATGCGCACGTCGCGCGTCTCGAGGAGCGGCTCGAGGCCTGGAACGCAGGTCTGCCGCCGCTCAAGGAGTTCATCCTGCCAGGCGGCACGCGCGCAGCGGCGCTCGCGCACCTTGCGCGCACGGTGTGCCGGCGCGCCGAGCGCAGCGTGGTCGCGCTCGGACAAAAAGACGGGATCAGCGCGCACGCGCGCCGTTACCTGAATCGCCTGTCCGATCTGCTGTTCGTCGCCGCGCGGATTCTCAATCGCCACGCGGGGCGCAGCGACGTGCAGTGGCGCCACGAGCGCAAGAAACCCGCACCCTGACCAGGAGCCCTCCGTGGCAGACATCCGCATCTACAACGTTGACGCCCTCGGCAAGCCGCTCGGCCAGTACTCGCACCTGACCCGGGTCAAGGCCGGTGAATTCCTTTTCATTGCCGGCATGCTGGCGCCCGGCGACGACTTCGACGCGCAGTGCGCCGGCGTGTTCGCCCAGATCGAGAAAGCGCTGAAATCGGCGGGCGCCGGCTGGGGGAACGTAGTGCAGTTCACCACCTACTTGGTGCACTCGCAGGACATCGCGAGATTCATGCAGTTCAGGCTGCGCGAATTCCCGCGCATGTTCCCGAACGGCGCCTATCCGCCCAACACGCTGCTCATCATCGACCGCCTGGTAGGCGAGCAATACCTGCTCGAAGTGCAGACGGTGGCGGCGCTCTAGACTTCCTCGACGAACACTTCTTCGCGCTTCTTGCGGATCGCCGGCAGCGCCACGACGATCAGCAGGATCGTCGCCGCGATGATGAAGCCGGCGCTGATCGGCTTGTAGATGAAGGTCATCGGATCGCCGCGCGAGAGCAGCATCGCGCGCCTCAGGTTCTCCTCCATCAGCGGCCCGAGGATGAAGCCGAGGATCATCGGCGCCGGCTCGCACTCGAGCTTGACGCAGATGTAGCCGAGAACGCCGAACACCGCCATGATCAGCACGTCGAAGGCGTTGTTCGACAGGCTGAACACGCCGATCGCCATGAACACCAGGATCGAGGGGTACAGGTAGCGGTACGGCACGGTCAGCAGCTTGACCCACATGCCGATCAGCGGCAGGTTGAGGACGACCAGCATCAGGTTGCCTACCCACATCGAGGCGATCAGCCCCCAGAACAGCTGCGGCTTCTCGTTCATCACCTGCGGCCCGGGCGCGATGCCCTGGATCATCAGCGCGCCGATCATCAGCGCCATCACCGCGTTGCTCGGGATGCCCAGCGTCAGCATCGGGATGAACGAGGTCTGGGCGCCGGCGTTGTTCGCCGACTCCGGCCCTGCCACGCCTTCGATCGCGCCCTTGCCGAACTGCTCGGGATGTCTCGAGACCTTTTTCTCCAGGGTATAGGCGCCGAAGGAGGCGAGCAGCGCGCCGCCTCCGGGAAGAATGCCGAGGAACGAGCCGAGCGCGGTGCCGCGCATCACGGGCGCCCAGGCGCGCTTGAAGTCTTCCCTCGTCGGCCACAGGTTCTTCACGTCCTTGGTAAAGATCTCGCGGTTGTCCTTCAACTCGAGGTTGGCGACGATCTCCGCGGTACCGAACATGCCCATCGCGACGATGACGAAGCCGATGCCGTCGGAAAGCTCCGGGATGTTGAAGGTGAAGCGCAGCACGCCCGAGTTGACGTCGGTGCCGACGATGCCGAGCAGCAGGCCGAACGCCACCATCGCGATCGCCTTGATGAGCGAGCCGTGCGCGAGCACGGTCGCCGCCACCAGGCCGAACACCATCAGCGAGAAGTACTCCGACGGGCCGAACTTGAGCGCCACCTCGGCAAGCGGCGGCGCGGCGAGCGCGATGATCAGCGTCGACACGCAGCCGGCGAAGAACGAGCCGAGCGCCGCCACGGCGAGCGCCGGGCCGGCGCGGCCCTGGCGCGCCATCTGGTAGCCGTCGAGGCAGGTGACCACCGACGATGATTCGCCGGGGATGTTGACCAGGATCGCGGTGGTCGAGCCGCCGTACTGCGCGCCATAGTAGATGCCGGCGAGCATGATCAGCGCCGCTACCGGACTGAGGTTGAAAGTGATCGGCAGGAGCATCGCGATCGTGGCCACTGGCCCGATCCCCGGCAGCACGCCGATCAGCGTCCCGAGCAGGCATCCGATCAAGGCATAGAGCAGGTGGATCGGCGTGATCGCGACCCCGAATCCCATCACCAGGTTGTGGAAGATTTCCATCGCGTCGGCTCCTTACCTGATCGGGCAGTTGGCGATGAAATCCGGGCACAGCGGGAACGGAAGCGTCAGCCCCCTCACGAACACCAGCCACGAGAACAGCATCAGGATCACGTACAGGATGAGCACCTCTTTCCACTTGAACTCGTGACCGCCGAAGGCACTGACCACTACCAGCGCCAGCGTCGCGACGAACAGCCCGAGAGGCTTCATGAGGTAGCCGTAGAGCACGCAGCCGACCGAGATCAGGATCAGCGGCCGGAAGGCGAAGGCCGGAACCGGCGGCCCTTCGACGACGAAGGATTCGAGCAGGATCGCCAGGCCAAGGACAGAAAGCAGGCCACCGAGCAGGATCGGGAAATACGCCGGCCCCATGCGCACCGCGGTGCCCATCTGGTAGTGAATGGCGGCCCAGATGACAAAGAACAGGCCGAAGCCAAGAAACATCAGGCCCGACCAGAAGTCTTTCGGACTCTTGATTTTCATTGTCCCCTCTCCTCCTTGCTGCGGCGGCAAAGTGTAACATGCGCCCCCCCCCCACAATCGTCTTGCGCTCGATGTCAGGTTCTCGCTTCGTTCTGCTCGCACTGCTGTCCCTGCAGCTCGCCGGCTGCGGCGAGCGCCCCAGGCTCGAGCCTCTGCCCGAGAGCGCGGTGGTGCTCGCCTTCGGCGACAGCCTCACTTTCGGCACCGGCGCGAACGAGGACGAGAGCTACCCCGCCCGCCTGGAGAAGCTGATCGGCCGGCGCGTGGTGCGCGCCGGGGTGCCGGGGGAGATCACCGCGCAGGCGCTTGCCCGCCTGCCGGCGACGCTGGACGAGTATCAGCCGCGGCTGCTCCTGCTTTGCATCGGCGGCAATGACTTCCTGCGGCGCATCGACCTGCGGCAGGCCGAGAACAACGTGCGCGCAATGGTGAAGCTGGCGAGGGACCGCGGCATCGGCGTGGTGCTGATCGGCACGCCGGAGCCCGGGCTGATGCTCAACCCGCCCGGGTTCTATTCCGCTATCGCCAGGGAATTCCGCGTGCCCTACGAGGCGGCGGTGATCCGCGACGTGCTGAAGGACGAGAACCTGAAGTCGGATCCGATCCATCCCAACGCGCGCGGCTACCGCGTCATCGCCGAAAGGCTGGCGGCTGTGCTGAAGGAAAGCGGAGCGATCTGAGGCGCTCGAGGTCCGCGGGACGATCGACGTCCCAGACACTGCGCAGCGCGCGCCATCGGTATCCCAGGGCGAGCAGCCGTTCCGCGGTCTGCGCGTAAACGCCGCTTTCGCCCCAGGCGATGCCGTCGAACAGCCGGCGCGAAACGCGTCGCGCGCCGATCAGCGCGTAGCCCCCATCCTCCACCGGGGCGAGCACGACGTCGCAGCCGCCGCGAAGCAGCCGCGCCGCGCGCCGCAGGTCCTGTGGCCGCAGGACGGGACAATCCGTGCCGATGAGCAGCGCCGCCGAATAGCGTCGAAGCGCCGCCTCCAGCGCGTGATGCATGCGCTCGCCCAGATCGCGCCCGTGCTGGGATTTCAATGCGACACCCCAGCTTTTCCACGGTGCATGGATGCGAGGCGCGACGTGCAGCTGCACTTCACCGCAGCGCGCGGCGAGGGCGGTGCGCACCGCCTGTCGCGTCAGCCGCGCCTGGAGGCGTGCCGCGCCCCATTCGCCAAGCCGGGGCACCAGGCGCGTCTTGACGCGGCCCGGCAGCGGCGCGCGCGCGAAGACGATGACCACCGCGTTACGGCTCGTTGGCGTAGAGGCGGGCAAGGACCTCCGGGCGAGCGCCAAGAAAATACATCAGCCGCAGCCGCCACATGAGCACGATGGTGCGCGCCACGCCGCGCGACTCCCAGCGGCGCCCCGAGGTAACGACGCGCTGAGCAAGGCACGCTGGCGGCCCGGCGCGCTTCATCGCCTTGCTGAAGGCGATGTCCTCCATCAAGGCAATCTCCGGAAATCCGCCGAAGGCGTCGCGCCGCACGAAGATCGCCTGGTCGCCGGTGGCGATGCCGGTGAGCCGGGAGCGCAGGTTCATGGCGCAGCCAACGAGCTTCAGCAGCGGGTGCCGAGCGTCGATCTGCACGTCGAAGCGACCCCAGGCATGGGTTCTCAGGGAAGACAGAATCATCTCGTCGGCCAAGGCGGGAAGCCGCGTGTCAGCATGCAGAAAAACGAGCGCGTCGCCGCGCGCTTCCCGCGCCCCGGCATTCATCTGCAGCGCGCGCCCGCGCGGCGCCGCGATCACCCGGTCGCAAAGCGCGCGCGCGAGCTGCGGCGTGCCGTCGGCGCTGCCGCCGTCCACCACGATGACCTCGTGGCCGCGCCGGCGCAGCGGCTCGAGCGCCTGCAGGGCCGCCGCGATGCCCCGCGCCTCGTTCAGCGCCGGGACGACGACGGAAAGCCGGATCAGCCGCGCATCCATGCATGCAGTCTTTCGACTTGCCGCAGCAGCGCTTCGGGGGCGTGCGCCTTTCTCCACACGCCGGCCGCGTATTTGTTCGCCTCGGCGAGCGTCGGATAGATATGGATGGTGCCGAGGATCTTGTTCAGGCCGAGGCCGTGCTGCATGGCGGCGATGAACTCCACGATCAGGTCGCCGGCGTGTTCGCCGACGAGGGTGGCGCCGAGGATGCGGTCCTTGCCCGGAACGGTCAGCACCTTCACCATGCCGCGCGCCACGCCGTCGGCGATAGCCCGGTCGAGCTCGTCGATGCCGAATACCGATACCTCGTGCGGAACATTCTGTTCCTTCGCCTCGGACTCGTTCAACCCCACGCGAGCCACTTCGGGATCGGTGAACGTCGCCCACGGGATCGCCGAGTAGTCGGCGCGGAATTTTCTGAAGCTGCCGAAGAGCGCATTGACGGCGGCGTACCACGCCTGGTGCGACGCCGTGTGCGTGAACTGGTAGGGCCCGGCCACGTCCCCGCAGGCATAGATGTTGGGATACAGCGTTTGCAGCCACTCGTTGGTTTCCACCGTGCGCGCCCTGCTGACCGGAATGCCGAGCTCCTCCAGGCCATAGCCGGCAGTGTTCGCGACGCGGCCGACCGCGCATAGCAGCTCGTCGAACTCGATGCGCGTGTCGACGCCTGCATGCTCAGCGATCAGGAGCTTCCTGCCGTCCTCCACGATCACCTGTTTTGCCTTGTTGTTCACCAGAACGTCAATCCCATCCTCGCGAAAACTCTCCTCCACCATGGCGGAAACCTCAGGGTCCTCGCGCGGCAGGATGCGCGGCAGCATTTCGACCTGCGTCACCGCGGCGCCCAGCCGCGCGAACGCCTGCGCCAGCTCGCAGCCGACCGGGCCGCCGCCGAGGACCAGCAGCCGCCGCGGCAACTCGCGCAATTCCCACACGTTGTCGGAGGTGAGCACGCGGATCGCATCCATGCCGGGGATCGGCGGCACGAAGGGCCGCGCGCCGGCGGCGATGACGATGGCTCGGGTGCTGAGCGTACGGGTCCCGCTTGCGGTGCTGATTTCCACCGTCCAGGGAGAAGCGATGCGCGCCTCGCCTTGAATGCATTCGACGCCGAGCGCCGTATAGCGCGCCGCCGAGTCGTGCGGCTCCACTGCCTTGATGACGCGCTGCACGCGTTCCATGACGCCGGCAAAATCGACCTCCGCGGTGGCATTTCTCAAGCCGAACTCGTCTGCTTTTCTGATCTGCGACAGGACGCGCGCCGATTTGATGAGAGCTTTCGACGGCACGCAGCCGGTGTTTAGGCAGTCACCGCCCATGCGGTGCTTTTCCACCAGCGTGACCTTGGCCCGCACCGCGGCCGCGATGTAGGCCGCGACCAGCCCGGCCGAGCCGGCGCCGATCACCACCAGGTTGCGGTCGAGCTTCGCCGGCCGCTTCCAGCGCGCATACACGCGCCGCGCTTTGACGCCGTCGACGGTTTTTTTCGCGAGCAGCGGGAAAAACCCGAGCAGCAGGAAAGCCCCGATCAGCTGCCACGACAGAATGTCCCCCGGCGCAGCGATTTTCGCCAGCTGGGTCCCGGCGTTCACGTACACCAGGGTGCCTGCGAGCATGCCGAGCTGGCTCACCCAGTAAAAAGTCCGCGCGCGCAGCGGCGTCAGCCCCATGGCCAGGTTGATGGCGAAGAACGGGATCACCGGGATCAGGCGCAAGCTGAACAGATAGAACGCGCCCTCCTTTTCGATCCCCTCGTTGACTCCCCGCAACTGCCTGCCGATGCGCCGCTGCACCCAGTCGCGCAGGAGGAAGCGCGAAATGAGGAATGCGAGCGTGGCGCCGATCGAAGAGGCGAAGGAAACGATCAGCGTGCCCCGGAGCAGCCCGAACACCGCCCCGGCAACGAGTGTCAGGAGGGTGGCGCCGGGCAGCGACAGAGCAGCGACCGCGACATAGAAGGCGAAAAAGCCGAGCGCAGTCTGCCAAGGGTGCGCGAAATACCAGGACTCGATCGCCGCCTGCTGCGCCTTGACATTCTCGAAGGTGAAATAGCGCGCGCCGCCGGCGGCGAAGAAAGCAACGACGGCGAGCGCGACGAGGGCGAGGACGAGAAGCCGGCCCCGGCTCACGCGGCAAGCGCGCCGCCGCACGACGACCCCTGCCCCGCGGTGCAGCCATAGCAGTGGTCGCGCACGGCGATCGGGTTGCCGGCGAGATCGCGTCCGATCAGGTCCGAAAGATGCGGGCGCCTGCGGCCTTCGAGCCGCAGCGGCAGCCCCAGCATCTGGTTGAAATCGCAGTCGTAGACGTAGCCCTGCCAGTCGACCGAGAGCAGCGTGCGGCACATCACGCCCTCGAGGTTGTCGGCGCGGTGCGAGCGGTGCAGCAGCGCCATGTACTCGTTGAACTGGCCCTTGGAGATCAGCGTCGAGCCGAAGCGCTGGATCGGCATGTTGGCGAGCGTGTAGAGGCAATTGAACACGATGCCGAAGCGCTCGCCCAGGACCCGTTTGTAATCGAGCTCGAGCTTATCCTGCGCCGGCGGCAGGGTCGGCCCTTGCGGGTTGTAGACAAGATTGAGAATCAGTTGGTCATCCGTACCGTAGCCAAGGGCATTCAACCGCTTGAGAGCGCTGATGCTCTTGTCGTACACGCCTTTGCCGCGCTGGCGGTCGACCAGCTCCTCGGTGTAGCACGGCAGGGACGCGATCACCTCGACCTGCCGGGAGGCGAGGAACTCTGCGAGATCCGCCTGGCCCGGCTCCTCGAGGATCGTCAGGTTGCAGCGGTCGATGACGTGCACTCCCAGCTCCCGCGCGCGCACGACCAGCTCCCGGAAATGGGCATTCAGCTCCGGCGCTCCGCCGGTGATGTCGAGGATCCGGATCGAAGACATGCCGATGAACGCGACGACGTCGGCCAGGGTCTCGCGCGACATCTCCTCGGTGCGCTGCGGGCCTGCGTTGACGTGGCAGTGCACGCAGGTCTGGTTGCATCGGTACCCGACATTGACCTGCAGCGTTTCGAGGCGGCGGCGCTGGATGGCCGGAAAGCCGAAATGCCGCATCAAAGGCAGGGTGGCATGCATGGTCTTAAAGGATGTTGACTGCGCCCGGCGACTGCTCATCGAGCAGTCCCAGCAACCGCTGGCTCGTGGCGCGCAGGCGCTGCGAGAGCATGAGGACCAGCTCCATCAGGATCTTGGCGCCGAGCAGCGGCTGCTCGACGATGATGCGGGCCAGGCTCTCGCGGTGGAGCACGGCGATCAGCGTCGGCTCTGCCGCGACGCAGGTGGCGAAGCGCGCCTCGCCGTCGATCATCGACATCTCGCCGAGCGTCCTTCCGCCTTCGACCACCGCCAGCGTCTGCGGCGTGTTCCAGCGGTCGCGCTTCTGCACCTCGACCTTGCCTTCGACGACCATCAGCATGAAATCGCCGCCGTCGCCTTCCTGGATGATTTCAACGCCCGGCTCGGCGCGGTACATCTCCATGAAATGCGCCAGCAGAAGCACCTCCGCCGGAGAGAAGTTCTCCAGCAGCGCGCAGCGGGGAATGAGCGCGTGCATCTGGCCCGCGAACTTGGTGGCGTCGCCGAGAGGTTCGAGGTGCGCGAGCTGTGGCGGGGAATCAGGCATACGCTCGGCGGCAATTATGCCGAATCCCGGCTACTTGCGGTGCTTGCGGCGCTGCTTCACTCCCTGCGCCAGCGCGTCGAGGACCTGCACCGAGTCGTCCCAGCCGAGGCAGGCGTCGGTGATGCTCTGGCCGAAGCGCAGCGGCTCGCCCGGTTCCAGCTCCTGGCGCCCTTCCACCAGGTGCGACTCGACCATCACTCCCACGATGCGCTTCTCGCCACCGGCGAGCTGCCTGGCGATGTCGGCTGCGACGTCGGCCTGGCGCTGGTACTGCTTGGCGGCGTTGGCGTGCGAGCAGTCGATCATCAGCCGCTGCGGCAGCTTGGCGCGCTCGAGCTCCTCGCAGGCCGCCTGCACGCTCGCCGCGTCGTAGTTCGGCTGCTTGCCGCCACGCAGGATGATGTGGCAGTCGTCGTTGCCGCGCGTCTGCACGATCGCCACCTGACCGCTCTTGTGCACCGACAGAAAATGGTGCTTCTGGCGCGCGGCGAGGACCGCGTCCACGGCGATTCTCACGTTCCCGTCGGTGCCGTTCTTGAAGCCGACCGGCGCCGACAGGCCGGATGCCAGCTCGCGATGTACCTGGCTTTCAGTAGTGCGCGCGCCGATCGCGCCCCAGGACACCAGGTCGCCGATGTACTGCGGCGAGATCACGTCGAGGAACTCGCAGCCGGCGGGCATTCCGGCCCGGTTGATGCGCACCAGCAGGTCGCGCGCGATGCGCAGCCCCTCGTTGATGCGGAAGCTGCCGTCGAGGTAAGGATCGTTGATCAGGCCTTTCCAGCCCACCGTGGTGCGCGGCTTCTCGAAGTACACGCGCATCAGCAGCTCGAGCTCGTCGCCGTGACGCCTTCTTTCCTTCTCGAGTTTTCCTGCGTATTCCAGCGCCGCGAGAGGATCGTGGATCGAGCACGGCCCCATCACTACCAGCAGCCGGTCGCCGCGGCCGTGCAGGATCTGGCGCACGCTGCGGCGCGTCTCGCTGATCAGGCTCTCGACCGGCGTGCCCTGGATCGGAAAGAAGCGGATCAGGTGCTCGGGCGGCGGCAGCGGGACGATGTTCTCGATGCGCTCGTCGTCGGTGAGCGAGGTCTTGTCGGCTGGCACCGCGGCGAGATAGTTGTCGAGTGGCGTAGTCATCGCTTTTCCTTCCCAAAAACAAAAACCGCCAGACCTTTCGGCTGGCGGTTTTCGCAGGATCCTAGGGGCTGAGCTTAGCCGGTCCCGTCCGCCAGCAGGCAGGGGAAGAAGTAAAAGCCGAAAAAGAACCGGGTCATAGCGGTGGATTCAAACATGCTTTCGCTGCGCTGTCTACTTCGGCCAAAGCACCATCTGCGTACAGCGAAACAGCGCGATCCTGGCGCCGCTTGCCTCGAGCGTCACGACGGCGTCCCAGACCTGCGTGGTGCGTCCCAGGTGGACCGGCGTCGCGCGGCAAAGAATCGCGCCTTCACGCGCGGTACCGAGGAAGTTCGCCTTCAGCTCTATGGTAGTGAAGCCGCTTGCGCCTTCCGGCAGCCGCGAGATGCAGCCGTAGCCGCAGCTCGTGTCGGCGAGCGCGATCACGGATGCGGCGTGCAAGAAGCCGTTCGGCGCCATCACTTCCTTGCGCACCGGCATCCGGCTCGCCACCGCCTCGGGCGTGATTGTGAGAATTTCCACACCGACCAGCCCCGGAAGATGGCCTTTGCCGAAACCATTGAAGTACTCGGGCGTTGTAGTAGCCATGCCGGAGTACTTTACCGGATTAGCACTCTGGATGGCCGGCTGCCAGCCGCACGGTTTGCTGACTCAGACGCATCATGCTAAGAAGGTGGGTGACAACATGTCTGCTAGCGTGACTATTCCGATCGCGGGCTTCAAGGACGTCTACGACGTGCCGAGCGTCGAAAAGGCCCTGCAGGAGCTTTCCCCCACGGCGAACGAAGCGCTGCGCGCGCTCTACGAGAAGATGCTGCGCCTCGGGGGTCAGCGCTTCACGGTGAAGCCCTCGGCGCTGCCCGAGATGGAAACGCTGTTCGAGGAGCTGCCGAACTTCGGCGAAGCGCTGGAGGACATCCGCAAGCACCTCGCGCTGTGCATCGATTCCGACGACTCGATCGAGCTGCCGCCGATGCTGCTGCTCGGCGAGCCGGGCATCGGCAAGACCCATTTCGCGCGCAAGATCGCGCAGCTCCTGGGCACGGGCTTCGGCTTCGTGCCGATGAGCTCGCTCACCGCCGGCTGGGTGCTCTCGGGCGCTTCCTCGCAGTGGAAGAATGCCAAGCCGGGCAAGGTGTTCGACACCTTCCTCAACGGCGACTACGCCAACCCGGTGATCGTGGTCGACGAGCTGGACAAGGCGAGCTCCGACGGCCAGTACGACCCCCTGGGCGCGCTCTACGAGCTGCTCGAGGTCGAGACCTCGACGCGCTTCGTCGACGAGTTCGTCGAGCTGCCGATCGACGCCTCGGGCGCGCTCTGGCTGGCGACCGCCAACGATGCGGCGCGCATCCCCGACCCCCTGCTCAACCGTCTCAGCATCTACGAGATCGAGGCGCCGGACGCGGCCGGCTCGGCGCGCATCGCCGCTACCATCTACCGCGAGATCCGCAGCACGCACGATTGGGGGCGGCAGTTCCCCGAGTCGCTCTCGCCATTGGCCCTGGAGAAGCTGGCGTCGCTGCCGCCGCGCGAGATGCGGCGCATGGTCCACTCGGCATTTGGCAACGCGAAGCTCGCCGGGCGCGCGATGGCCGCGAAGATCGGCAACGAGTGCATCGAGCAATACATCGGCGACTTCCCGTTTAAGAAGCTGGGGTCGTACACGACCGCGCGCGACCCACTGGTGTTGGCGTGGGTGCGCGCGATCCTGGACGCGAATCGTTTGGGCGCGCGCCGGCCGAAGGCGCCGATCTTCATCTACCACGCCGTGGCGGACGAGCTGCTCCCGATGCGGGAGACGAACGTTCTGGTGGCCGGGTATTGCCGGGCAGGCGTGACCGTCGCGTACTACCAAGACCCGGCGAGCGACCACAACAGCCTTGCGGTGTCGGGCGCGACGTTGGCCGTTTCTTTCCTGGGCGCGCGGTTCGGTGGTGTGCGCGCGCCCAGCACATGCGGGTTCCCGATGATTCCAGCGGTCGTTCCTCGGGTGGTGTAGGGGCCCGGGTCGGTCTGGTAAGGAGGTACAGCCTTAGGACACAGAGACGCTGAACGTTGTCGTTGCCACCGCAGCCCAGTACGAGTCGGCCGGCTTGTAGAGCCGATACGTGTTCGTCCCGTGCGTCGACGGGTGGACGCTGAACGAGAACCCGCCGCTCGACGAAAGAGCATGCGACGCGACGTTCTGCCACACGCCGCTGATCAGCTGCTGGAGATAGATCGTCTGCCACGTCCGCGAGGGAACCACTCCCCCCGACACGGTGAAGGAGCTGCCGAACGGAATCGACGTGCTGCTCAGCACGCGCCAGACCCGCGGGTAGACGTCGACCTCCACGGGCACGCTGATCGAGTTGTTGAACGTCGGCGAGCCGTCGAAGCGCACGAGGTAGCGAACGTTCGTCACGGGCGTCTCGGTGAAGCGCACGTAGCCGTCGAGCTCGTTCTCGCGAACCTGCGCTTCGAGGCTTGCGCTCGCGGAGCCTGCTCCGATGACGACGAGCCTCGCGTTCGGGACGGCCTTTCGCACTTCGAGCATCGCGTCGATCGCGACGTCCGCGCGCTTGTACGGTTCGAGCCGGCCGATCCACAGCAGGATCGGCTCGCGATCAAGGCCATCGTCGACCGCCTC
>Ga0209807_1000041_pt1 | contig 52583 bp, 51 predicted proteins | sample GraSoiAngelo_154_FD_186168 | JGI IMG/M metagenome (GOLD analysis project Ga0209807, IMG submission 186168) | Grasslands soil microbial communities from the Angelo Coastal Reserve, California, USA - 14_1009_13_20cm (SPAdes) (version 2) | ecosystem: Environmental > Terrestrial > Soil > Grasslands ... | reverse complement strand
GTGATGATCTACCAGGAGCAGGTGATGATGGCCGCCCGCGAGCTGGCCGGATTCACGATGAGCGAGGCCGACATCCTTCGCGCCGCGATGGGCAAGAAGGACAAGGCCAAGATGGCGAAGCTGCGGACCAAGTTCATCGAGGGGACTGTCGAGCGCGGCATTCCGAAGGCGACGGCGGAGGCGCTGTTCGACGGCATCGCGAAGTTTGCCGAATACGGATTCAACCGCGCGCACTCGGCCGCGTACGCGGTCATCAGCTACCAGACCGCGTATCTGAAGGCGAACTATCCAATCGAGTACATGACCGCGCTCCTCATCCACATGGAAGGCAGCGCCGACCGTGTAGCAACCGCGATCGTCGACTGCAGGCTGCGCGGCATTGACGTCCTTGCGCCAGACATCAACCGCTCTCGTGCGGACTTTTCGATGAGCGATGGGCGGATCCTGTTCGGGCTCGCGGCGATCAAGAACGTCGGCAGCCACGCCGTGGAGAGCATCGTTGCGCTGCGCGACACGGACGGGCCATTCAAGTCTCTCGAAGATCTCTGCGAGAGGACGTCAGCGATCCAGGACGTCAACCGGCGGGTGCTGGAGGCGCTCGTTCAGTCAGGCGCGAGTGACTCGCTCGGCGAACGCGCTCGCCTCATCGCCGCCCTCGATCACGCGGTCAGCCGAGCGGAGCGAGCGCGTCGCGACCGCGAGTCCGGCCAGACCTCGCTGCTCGACATGGTCGGCTCTCCGGAGGCCCAGGCCGACGACTACGGGCTGACGATCGACGTCGCGCCCATGGCCGGCGAAGAAAAGCTGCGTCTGGAGAAAGAGCTCCTCGGTCTGTATCTGAGCGACCACCCGCTGCGTCGCATCTCGGCCGAGCTGGCGAAGCTCTCGGATACGCAGGCCGTCGAGGTCACCAGCGCGCTGCAGGACACGGAGGTGCGGGTGGCAGGGCTCGTTCGCGACGTCCGCCGTGTCGTGACCCGGAAGGGCCAGATCATGGCCTACGCGACTCTCGAGGATCTGACCGGCTCTGTTGATGTGGTGGTCTTCCCCCGGCAATTTGAGCAGTACCGCCTCCTGTTCGAGCCGGACAAGGTGGTCGTGGTGCAGGGCAAGGTGGACGCGAGGGCCGGCAGCACGCGCACGAGTGGGGCCGCGGCCTCGCCGGTAGAGCCTGAGATCGAGGCAGAGGTCGAGACGGCGTCGGTGGTGGCTGACATGGCGTGGCTTTGGGACGATCCGGACTGCGTGCCGGTGTCGCGCCGGCAGCTGGTCCACGTGCGCATTCCAAACGGTGAGGCGGGCCTCGCCGAGCAGCTCGAGGCGGTGCTCGCGCGCCATCCGGGGACCGACGAGGTCGTGCTTCATGTGGTGGTCGGCAGCCGCGAAGTGGTCGTGAATGCCGATCGTTATCATGTCCTGGCCGGTCCGGCGCTCGCGGCCGAGATCGATGAGCTGGTGGGTCAGGCTGCGACCAGGCTCGAGACGGTGCGGCCCAAGGCTCAGGCCAACGGCAACGGACGGGGAAATGGTGAACGAGGACGAAGAGGCTAGCGGGCGCTACATCGTGGTCAAGGCGCTGGAGGACGGGGTCGTGATCATGGGCCTCACGCGAGGCAAGGACACGCGGTCGCACCACTCCGAGCGTTTGGACGCGGGAGAGGTCCTCGTCGCGCAGTTCACGGCGCTGACGGCCGCGATCAAGATCCGGGGTAAGGCCGAGGTCATGACCGACGTGGGCAAGGTGGAGTCGGGCGGCTAGCGCCTGACCGGGAGGCCGGCGGCCTGCCAGGCCGCGAATCCTCCGATCACGTCAGTTGCGTTGACCAGGCCGAGGTCCAGCAGGGAGGCGGCGGCCAGGCTCGACGAGTAGCCCTGGGCGCAGATGACGATCACCCGGACATCGTGGTCCTTCGCCTCGGGGATTCTGGTTGGGGATGCGGGGTCGAGACGCCACTCGAAAACGGTGCGATCGATCACGAGGGCGCCGGGGATCTCACCATCGCGCGAGCGCTGCTCCGAGGTCCGGGTGTCGACCAACAGGGCGCCGTTGGCGTGCTCGGCCGCCGCCTGTTGCGGGGTGAGGCGGGTGATCCGCCGGCGCGCCTGGTCGAGGATCTGGTTGATGCTGGGCATCGGGCTGGCCCTCAGTTTGTAGCAGATAGAATCGGATTGAGTCCCGCCCACGTAGCTCAGGCGGTAGAGCATTTCCTTGGTAAGGAAAAGGTCCCCGGTTCGAATCCGGGCGTGGGCTCCACCCGCACCTTTTGCGCAAAACGCGCCCGTCAACCACGAGCGATACGCGCTTTTTGCGCAAGACGCGCCGAATCAGGGGCAGCCCTCAGTGAACATAAGCGACGTGCCAGATCATGTAAAAGGCAACCCGGACGGCGATCGCCGACAGAAAACCGTAACGGCGAAAGAAGCTCGCCTGGACCATGTTGAGACTAAAGCCCGCCGCGATCACCGCGACGCCCGCGCCTGCGGCTGAACCAAGCAAGAACGAATACTGGCTGACGGGTTCGAGGACCGAGGTCAGAATCGCCAGCACCCAGAAGGTGGGCTCCGCTCCGCGCTTCCGCAGCGCGACGCGGGAGATCAGCCACAGCAAGATTGGAATCGGGAAGAGTCGAAAGACGACCTCCGAGATGATGGCGCCGCCGGTGAAGATGAGGATCGAAGGCGCGACCCCGACGAATTGAGTCGTGGCCACGCCATGGTGCGCGTTGGTCAGCGCGGTGAATTTGGTCCACGAATCGAGGCCGAAATAGACCGCGCCAAATGCAAGCCCGATGGCGATCGGGGCCAGCCATCGACGGACAGGTTCTTGCATGCTCCATGCAGCCGGAAAACCGGTCAGGTGCGCGAAGTACACGCCGACCAAACCCAGCACGCCTAGCACAACCAAGGCCGGCCAAGCAAAAAACGAGGCTTGCTCCGGGTCGTTGAAGGCGCTCGGATAGAAGGCGTCAATGAGCAACCGGATGATGACGAGGACTCCGACCAGCACGAGCCACACAAAAGCGGAGTTGATGCCGTCAGGTCCAAGAAGACGCGCGGCAGCCGTGCGGAGAGAGAATCCGCCGGCGTCCTTTGCGGACTGGCTCACATCTGCGGGAGCGTGGGTCATCGGTTAGCCTCCTCTCGCTTGCGTGTTGACGGCCAAAACGCGATCAAGGCAACCGCGATTCGCGACGACATCAGGGTCGCGCCGCTCATCGAATGCTCTCGGCGGGTCGCGTGTAACCCAGGCGGCCGCGGGTCGCCAGCACGATGATCAGCGCCGCCAGCGCGAACACAAAGACGGGGCCGACCTCATTGTTCTTGGCTCCGGGCAGGATGGTGGTCGTCAGGCCCTGCGAGAAGTTGATGCACTGGTGGATGAGGATCGCGATCAGCAGGCTGGCCTTCGTGTGATTGAACGCCCAGGTGATGATCACCGAGAAGCTCACCGCGCCGACCAGGAATATGGCGACGCCGGGCAGAGTGAGTCCGCCGTTCGTCGCAGCGAAGACAGGTGTGAAGTACTGCGGAACATGCCATCCGGCCCACAGCACGCCAAGGATCAGGGTGCCCACCAATGGACCCCACCGCAGCTGCAGCCTGGGTAGCGCGAAGCCGCGCCATCCGGGCTCTTCCAGAAGCGGGCCGCCCGTGACGAGGAGCACCACGAAAAAGACGGGCAGAAGGAGCAAGGTGCTGAGTGGGAGGCTCACCGAGCTGAACGCGCCTGGCACGAGAGCCAGACCCAGCAGGTACAGCGCGGGCATGCCGACAAAGGCAAGCAAATACCAACGCGGACTGACACGCCACAGCACGAGCCTCCGGAGAAGCTGCTTGACTCCAGCCCGGCCGGCCACGACGGCCGTCATCACGAATCCCGCCACCACCGGACCCAAAAGCAGCGGCACGTCGGTGACGATCGTGTCGGGCAGCGGCCAGATGATCTCGAACACGATGACGTAAAACCAGGAGATCGCGTAAGCCATCACGAAGTACGAGACGAGCGGATAGCGACGGAGCACTTGCACAAAACCGGTCGGGCTTGCGGTGGTTGTGACGCCGGTTGCCTGCACCTCCGAGCTCATGCGCGTGCGACCTGGGTCATCAACGCGGGACCGGACGTCACCGTGTCGCTGCGATAACCAAGCCGGCCTCGGGTGGCGATGATCACCGCCACAGCGACCAGCGCAATCGCGCCATAGAGCAGCCGCCCGTCGATGCCGGGATAGAAGGTCGCCAGCACCGCCCCCGATGCAGTGGTGTCGATGGACGCGTGCAGCAGGGCGACCACCGGGAGGCTGCCTTTTGTCGAGTTGAACGCCCACGTGATCACGATGCGGACGGGGACCGAAAAGAGGACCAGCAGGTAGGCGGTGTACTCGATCAGCTGGCCGCCCTGCGGTCGGGCGTTGTCGATCAGGCCGCCCGTGATGAAAAGAAGCGGGAAGTGGATGAAGCCAAAGCACGGGGCCACCGCGATGCTGGCCAAGACCGGTCCCCATCGCCTTTGCAGTCGCGCGGTGACAAAGCCCATCCAGGCGCCCTCTTCCCAGACCGAGATCAGGACCGCAATGAGGGCCAGGTTCATCAAGTAGGCGGTCGGGAACTGCGCCGCGTGGCTGCCGAACGGAGTCAGCGCGCTGCCGCCGCGACCTATGACCGCAACGGTCAGGAGGAGAACCGGTGCTCCGAAAATGGCGATGAGGTACCACTGCGGGGCAGCGCGAAACTGGTAGTAGTGACGCCGCAGGGCGCTGGTCCCGGCCTTGCCGTCGGCGATCCGCGTCATCAGGAAAGCCACGCCGGTGAGGCCGAAGATCGTGACCAGCAGGATGCTGGCCTGGGCCGGGACGTCCACTGGCAGAACTCCAAGTCCGGACCTGCCAAGGAGAGATGGAACAAAAAGGATCCAGCTGATCGGATAGAGGATCAGCAGGAAGGCTGCCACCGGGCGCCTGGCGATCATCTGCTTGACTGAGTCCACGGCGGTCACCTCCACGAACTTGATGCGGCCAGCATCAGCCGTTTCACGCCCTGCGGAAAGTGCCCCACATCAGGACTTGACCGTGACCGCGATCACGGTTGCTATCTACCCGGGGTCACTTGGAAAGCGAACCCGCCGGCTGTACGCTCGGGTCCACTGATGAGCCGGGGCGAGAGATGGGGTCGGTACTTCGCGTTGACTGCGCTGGCGCTCATGTGGCCTGTGGTCGTGGACTACATGCGAGGCCTGGTGCATGGCGCAAACACGGCGATCTTCGGCATCAGCGCGGTTCTCTACTGCGGCATCTACGTCTGGTACTGCCTCACCGGCCTCAAACTGCGCGGCCGGGTGGTTCCACCGGCCACGGTGGGGTCGCTGGCGTTGCTGGCGGTGTTGCTCGATCACGTGGGCGGCGAGGTGTCCCTCAACTACTTCCTGATCCCTCTTCTCGTCGCCGGGTTCAGCCTTCCTGCCCGGCGCGCGATCATCGCGCTCGGCCTGGTCGGCACATTGTGCCTCCTCGAGCTCGTTCTTCTGGCCAGGATGCCGATTGGCGAGACGGTGCTCGAGGCGATCCTCATAGTGCCAGTGGTTGTGCTTTTCGGTGGCAGCACGATGGGGCTTCGCTATCTGCTCGATACCCTGTCTGAGCTCCGCGCGGCGCGCGCTGAGATTGCGCAGCACGCAGCCGGCCAGGAGCGGTATCGGATCGCCAGAGACCTGCACGACCTGCTCGGTCACAGTCTTTCGCTCATCACATTGAAAGGTGAGCTGGCGACGCGCCTCCTTCCCGAGGGAGTCCGGGGAACCGCCGAAGTTCGGGACATCGTGACCCTGAGCCGTGACGCGATGAGGCAGGTGCGCGAGGCGGTGTCGGGCTACCGCCAACCCACGCTTGCCACCGAGTTGACCGCCGCCCGAGTGGCTCTGAAGGCGGCGGGAATCGACGTCGAGGTCAAGCAGAACGTCGGAGCCCTCGACCGCGAAACAGAGGCGGTGCTGGGCTGGGTGGTGCGCGAGGCGACGACCAATGTCGTCCGGCATTCAGGAGCCAAGCACTGCCGGATCGCGCTGACGCGGACAGACGGCGGGATCGAGATCGAAGTCGTCAATGACGGCTGGCGAGTGCCTCAGATGCCGGCGGGCAACGGCCTGCGAGGACTCGACGAGCGTCTCGCCCTGCTCGGAGGAACGCTGGAAGCATCCGCTCTGCCCGAGTCGGGATTTCGCCTACGGGCAACGATTTCGAGGGCTGTCGACGCGCACCCGGCCGCGATCGACGCCGAGGTATCCGGGTGATCCGCATTCTGATCGCGGAGGATCAAGCCATGGTCCGCGGAGCCTTGCGTGCCCTGCTCGCCATGGAAGACGACATCCAGGTGGTGGGGGAGGTGGCCAGGGCCGACGAGGTCGTCGCCGCCGCTCTCGCCTGCCGGCCCGACATTGCCTTGATGGATATCGAGATGCCTGGCGGCGATGGCATCTCAGCCGCGGCCGCGCTGCACGAGGCCTTACCGCAGTGTCGCAGTCTCATTCTCACGACATTTGGCAAGCCGGGTTTCCTGCGTCGCGCGATGGACACCGGGACTTATGGTTTCCTGCTCAAGGACGCGCCGCCCGAGCAGCTGGCGCTTGCCATCCGCCGCACCGCCCGAGGCGAGCGGGTGGTCGATCCGGGTCTGGCAGCGCTGGCCTTGAGCGAAGGAGTCAGCCCCCTGACCGAAAGGGAGAGACAGGTCCTCGCGGCGACCGACCGAGGCGCTGACCTGGACGAGATCGCGAAAACCCTCTTCCTGTCCCACGGCACTGTGCGCAATCACCTCTCGAACGCGATTCAAAAGCTGGGCGCGCGCAACCGTTCGGAGGCGGCGCGCGTAGCCGAAGCCAAGGGCTGGTTGTGATGCTTGCCAATTCGAATCCGGGCGTGGGCTCGAAATCCCGAATTTCCGCACGTCTGGCGCCAACCATCCGCATGAGACCCACGCCATCCGCAAGTTTGGCGCCAGACGCTAGATTCCGCCCGCGCTATGTCCAGGCGTGGGGTCCAGTTGACTGGAGTTGCAAGATTCGGCACGTCAGCCCGCGCGCCGCGGCCATCGCCCGTCGTTTCCCCGCCGTATTCGGGATCGACACCTGGAACTGAATCCACTGGTCTAGAGGCGGCTGGACCGGCCTCGGCCAGCCGCCTCTTTCCCAGAGCGCTGTCTAGGGCTTCTGGGACATCTGGTAGCAGGCGACGTCGTACTGCGAGGGCGCGCCCACCAGGTTGTATTGCTGACCGCCCTTGCCGCCATTCGGGAATACGCCGCCCGGCTCCGCGAAAACAGACCCTGGCGCGCTCTGCGCGTGGCCGGGGTAGAAGGGCCCCGTCGCGCCCGAGTTGGTACCGGGTGGGTTTATGTCCTGGCATGTCTGGTTCGGCATGCCGGTCCCGCTTGGATTCGGAGCTGCGTAGACGGCGCCGACTGGTAGACACAACGCGGCCAGCCCGAAGGCAAGTAACAGCTTCCGCCTCATGCTTTCAACCCTCCGCTTTGACGTGTTGGCGGCGCTGAGCGCAACCGCCCACATTTGATTACGGGAATTGGTTACAGACCAGGGGTCATTTCGTGGCCTCAACCCAAACTGCTTCTGGCTTGCGCGTCGGTGCGGACCGAGGCCGGGGTGCCCTTGACCCGGATAGGGCTCCGACATAGACACCGAACAGGATGGTCACGCCGCCGGCGAGCATCGCTGCCGTCTGGGCCTCGCCGGCCAGCGCAGCGCCCAAGATGGAGGCGACGATCGGAGTCAGCACGAATGTGTACGAGACCCGCGATGCCGTCCAGCGCTTGAGGGTGAACAGGAACAGGGCGAACAAACCGATCGAGCCCAAGACCACCAGATACATCAAGCTGACCCAGGTCGTCGAGGTCGCGGGAAGCGACCAGCGCTCACCCGAGACGGCAGAGAGGCCCAGCAGCAAGACTCCACCGAATGCCATGGCAACTGCGTTCGTCGCCATCGGGTGGCCGGTCGGGTACTTCTTGAGCACGATGCTTGACTCCGAGGCGCTGAACGCGGCGCCCAGCATGAAGAGAAGTCCGCCCAATGGGATGTGAGCCTTGGATGGGGCGCCGACCAGGATGAGAATGCCGGCGATTGCGATTGTTCCTCCAACCAGGCCACGCAGCCTGAATCGTTCGACTCCATGAGCGACTGCGAGAAGCATCGTGATCAAGGGCACCGAGCCCATGACCACCGCGGCCACCCCTGACGGAAGGGACACCAGCGCAAGGTAAGCGAAGGCGTATGACGCTCCGAAGCCGAGCGCGCCGTATAGAAGCGTGCCCTTTAACTGCTCGCGCGTAGGCGGCGCAATGTGGCGCACCACCAGGAAGATGCAGAGCAGCACCGCCGCTCCAACAAACCGAAGGCCCGCCCCGTACAAAGGCGCGAGCCCGCGGTCCGAGAGTCGCACTGCGACGAAGTTGGTTCCGCCGATGAAGACCATGGCCGTGAACGCGGCAAGAATCTTTGAATCCGGCCGGTAGGCGCTTTCCCGAAACATGTCCGATCTCTCCTTTGCTAGAGCTGCGCTCGAGTTCGCTCGGATCGTCTGACATTCGCGATTTCACCGCATCGGGTGAACACCCCATTTATTGGGCCGCGGAGCTGGCCTAACCCAGGAGCCGATTCTGCATGGCAAACAGGGCTGCGCCTGGTCTGGTCGAGACTCCGATCTTCGCGTAGATGTTCTCGATGTGGCGGCCCACCGTCTTGGGGGAGATGAAGAGCTGCTCTCCTACTTCTCGGTTGGTCCGGCCCAAGCTGATCAACCTCAGCACGTCGATCTCGCGGTCGGATAGGCCGGCGGGCCGCGTTTGCCTGGGCGACATGTCGCCGTGTCCTGCCGCGGCGAGCACAGCTTCGACGGCAACGTGGGCCAGCTTGCCTGCCTTTGCGTCTGCGCCAAGCGATCGGGCCGCCTCGTCAGGGGTGAGCCTGGGGCGCCATGGCCGCTCTGACGTCATCGCCTTGAAGGCATCCGCGGCCGCGAGGATTTGCGCCGCAGTCGAAATCTGATCCCGCATCAGGCCTCGGTGATAGCCGGATCCATCCAGCCTTTCGTGATGGCTGGAGGCGAGCGCGTTGACCGCCTCCAGGCCCTTACATCGCCCCAGAATCCGCTGCGTGAGGTACGTGCTCAGCCGAATCGTGTCCCATTCACCATGGGTGAGCGGTCGCGCGCCCGCCAGGGTGCCGTTCGGAACACCCGTCTTCCCCAATTCCTGAACCAGACCCGCAGCCGCAGTCGACTCCACCTCGACGGCATCGAGTCCGACGTTGGCAGCCGCCTTGCGGGCCAGGCTCGAGACCGCTGGTGAATGGTCGCGGGTAAACCAGCATTTGATGTCTGCGAACTGCGCGCAGCATTCCAGAGCAGCAGTCAATTGAGCGGCTGCCAGCGGGGCGGACGGCGCGGGATCGACGTCGATGACCCGGTTCCAGAGCTCCTCGTCCTTGAGACCGGCGAGGATCGGCCCGGCGTGCCGGCGGAATGCCTCGGCAACAAGGGGGTCATAAGCCCGCCCACGGCGCCGGCGGAGCATTTCCTCCGCCAGCTGCCGACCCCCGACCTGAGTGACGATATCGACATCGCGCGCGACCATCACCACGCGAGCGGCGATCGGTATCTCCTCACCGGACACGCCGTTCGGCAGCCCTTTCCCGTTCCAGTACTCAAACTGATAACCAAGCGCCCGAACCAAGGTGGGTCCAAGGCCGAGCTGAATCGCAAACATTCGTGCGACCTCGCACGTCGCACTGGTAACCGCCTGCGCCTGCTTTGGCCCCGCGGCCAACATCCCGGCGACGACTCGCGCCCGCTTGGTGATGGGCAAGCCGGCGCCCACGTGCCTCACAACGTGAGGGACTAACTCTTGCGGCGTGCCGCTGATCACCGTCGCCATCGCTCGACGGAAAGCCATCTCGTCGCCGCCGGCGCTCGAAGCGTCTTGATCAGCGTGCGAGTTGCAGCCAACAAATCTCAGCAACGCAACGTAGTAGACGTCGGCGCATTGCTGATGATCGAGACCCATCTCGCGCGCTACTCCCAGCGCCAGAAGGCAGGTTCTCAGAGCCTGGCCCTCTGGTTGGCCCATACCGATATCCGTGCCAATCGACAGCGACGCAACAAGCTCGGACAGCTTCACCGAGAGGCCTGGCGGTTTCAGTTGGCGCTCCCCAGGAGAAATCGGCGCACGTGCGCGTTGAAGTCTTCACGTTTCTCCATATTGCTGACGTGTCCGGCGCCGGGGATCACTCGGAGCTCCGACCCTGGAATCGCGGCGTGAAACTGCTCGGCGACACTCAGTGGACTGCGACGATCGCCTTCACCCCAAAGAAGAAGCGTCGGTACGTTGATGGTCTTCAGCACGGGTGTCGTGTCGGTGTCAGCGAGAGACCTGGCCATGAGACGGAACCCGAGCGGATGGAAGTCCGCCACGACAGCCGCCATCTCGGCCGCCAGCGCTGGCGAAGCTTCCAGGAAGAAATCCGCAGGCACCCACTCCGCCACAACCTCCCGCCTTGGTCGCCCCGCGTCCCGGTAGCACCTGGCGCGCCGCTGCTCGACCGTATCCGCCGGAAGCGACCCTCTCCAGCCCGCATAGGTGTCCGCGAGGATGAGGTGATCGATACGCGCTGGGTGGAGTCGGAAGAGCTCCTGGGCAAGCATCCCGCCCCAGGAGAGTCCGAGGACGTGAGCGCGAACCACTCCGATGGCGTCGAGAAACTCATCAAGGGTGTCCGCCCAGTCGGCGATGGTGAAATGCTCGGCCGGGTCGGGCGACATGCCTGCCCCCGGCGCATCCCACGCCACAACAGTGAACCGATCCGACAGACCCGCAAGCTGAGACGCCCAGCAACGAGAGTCGCATAGAAACCCGTGTAGCAGCAGCAACGTCGGGCCCGTGCCAGCTGTCCGGTAGAAGATGGACTGTCCACCAACCTTGGCGTGGACGAGCTCGCCACCGGCCGGCGTCCTGTTACGGTGGCTGGCTCCGGACGGAGGCTTCACAACACGAGCGTATTTCACACCCGTTGTTCGCCTAGAACCAATTGCATAATCCGCTCATGCCAGCGCCGTCAGGCATGCCGTCCAGGCTCTCGAACTTTGTCGGAAGAAAAAAGGAGCTCGCCGAGCTAAGGCGACTTCTTCCTCACACGCGCCTGTTGACGCTCCTCGGCCCCGGCGGCTCAGGCAAGACACGGCTGGCCATTGAGTTCGTCCGGCAGCGAGAGTCGCGATTCCCCGAAGGCACCGCCTTCGCGACACTCGGCGACATCACGGACGGCGCTTTGATCGTCGAGGCCATCGCAAGGGCGTCAAGCGTCAAGCTCGAGGGCCGCGACCATCTGGCATCACTGATCCGCGGACTGCAGGGTCACCGGTTGTTGGTGCTCGACAACTGTGAGCACCTCGTGGAACCTGCGGCACAGGTAGTGACTCACCTGCTCATCGGCTGCCCGCAACTCACCGTCATCGCCACCAGCCGGGAACGCCTCAATGTCGAGGCCGAGCACATCTACCAGGTGCCTCCTTTGGGCGTGCCGCCCGATGGCATGGACGTTGCCACCGCCGACTCTTCCGATGCGGCTCGGCTTTTCATCGATCGGGCCCGCTCGGTCCGGCCGGGGTTTATGGTGAACACGTCCAACGCCGCCGCGGTGTTGACGATCTGCCGGCGTCTCGAAGGCATGCCCCTTGCGATCGAGCTTGCGGCGGCGCGCATGACGACCCTCTCCCCGCATGACATCGTGCCGCGCCTCGAGGACAGTCTCCGGCTCCTCACCCGCGGCAGCCGCAGCGCCGTCTCGCGGCAGCAGACGATCCGGTCCACCATCGACTGGAGCTATCAACTTCTGGACCTCAGCGAGCAGCGCCTCCTGAACCGCATGTCAATCTTCGCCGGCTCGGTCGACGCGTCGGCGATCCAAGAGGTCTGCGCCTTCCCGCCGCTCGAACACAACGATGTGCTCGAGACGCTGACGAGGCTGGTGGAAAAGTCGATGATCCAGGTCGAGGGTGGCCACGAGCACATGCGTTACCGCTTGCTCGAGACGATCCGCGAGTACGCCGCCGAGAAGCTTGCGGCGGAGGGCGACGATGCTGCGGCGCGCGACCGTCATCGCGCCCGCTACCGCCGCCTTGTTGACGAGGCGTACGAGGCGCGCCGGCACCGCGGCGCGGTGGCCGAGCACCGCGTGCTGTGGCAGGAGATGAACGACGTCCGCGCCGCGCTGGAATGGGCGCGGCGCGATCCGGAGGTCGAGCGGGAGATGCTCGGTGGCCTCTACCTCGTCTGGATGGTCAATGCCCCCCGGGAGGGATTCGAGCGGATCAATGATGCCTTCCGCCGCGTGCCGCCTAGCGCTTCCAAGAGTTTCCTGCGAGCGGGACATGCTTGGGACGCGCTGGGTGGTATCACCGGACTGCGCTGGGACGGCTCACCGATCGATGTCCGTCTGATCGAGATGGTCGGCAAGTCAGACGACAAGTTCTTCCAAGGGGCGATGCACATGGGCCTCGGCTACGTGGCCGAGCGGCAGCTCAGGGATGTGGAGCGCGCCCATAGCCACATGGTGGCGGGCGTCGAGATGTACACGACCCTTGGGCCAGGCCCCCAGCTTGCTATGGCGATGGGATCGCTGGGTAGCGTGGAGGTGCGCCTCGGCCGGCCGGACGTGGGCCGGAATTGGATCGAGAAAGCGGTCGCTATGGCGCTGGAGATCGATGACCAGTACGGCGCCGTCGGCGCCTATTTCCATCTCGGCTACCTCGAATTGGACTTCGGCACGCGAGAGAAGGCGCTGGCGGCTTTTCTTGCCGGACTCGAGCTTGTGGAGCGCGGCGACACCCTGTCCACCACCGACCAGGTCGCGGGTATTGGATGCGCGATTGCGGACACAGACCCCCGGTACGCGCTGCGGCTTTTGAGCGCGGCAGCAAGGCTTCGCACTCCGCTGGCTTTACCGGTGGCAAGGCAGCCGTGGGGTCCGCGCGTCGAAAGCGCGGTGCAGGAGGCACGATCGGCGCTGTCGGAAAAGGAATCAGACGCTGCATGGGCGAGTGGCGGCGGACTGACCGTCGACGCCCTTCAAGCCGAGGTTCGCGAGCACTTCCGCTCACGATCCGGCACGCCGCAGAGGCCGGCCCGCGGCTTGAGCCGTCGTGAGGTCGAGATCGCCCGGCTTGTGGCAGCCGGGATGACCAGCCGTGCGATCGCCGACAAGCTGTTCCTCTCCGAACGCACGGTGGAGACCCACCTGACGAACATCATGACCAAGCTCGGCTTCAGCTCCCGCGCCCAGGTGGCCGCATGGATCGCGGAGCAGGGCAGGGCTTCGGGCCCAGAAGGCTGAGCCCGCAACTTTACGTACTTTCCACGATTCGTCGACCACCCGCTCGGAGCGACGCTGGCGCCATGGAAAACACCACCATCCTCCAGATCTCCGAGCTCCGCCAGAACCCTGTCGACCGAGTCCTTCGCCGTTGCGGCAAGCTCCTGGCTGCGGGCCTCAGGAGCGTCGGCGCGGCGTGGGTCGACCCAAGGAACTGCAACGCCTTCTGGATTGGCGCTTTCCCCGTGACGTGGGATTCCGACAAGTGAGCGCGGCCGTTCGTGCCTCATTCGACCTCGAGGACATCCAGATCGGCCCAGGCGACGGCCGCGAAATCCGCCTTTATCCAACCGCCAAGCGAGTGCGGGCGTTCTTCGGCGATATCGCCATCGCCGACAGCACCCGGGTGCAGCTGATGCTCGAGAGCGGCCGCCTGCCCGTCTACTACTTCCCGGTCGCGGACGTTCGCATGGACCTGCTCGTCCCCGGCACGCGCCGCGGTACCTCACCCACCAAGGGCGAGGCAACCTATCTCTCCATCGACACCGGCAAGAGCAACGCCTCGGATGCAGCCTGGCGCTACGAGTCCTCCCCTTCGGGTGGTCCCGATCTCTCCGGCCTCATCGCCTTCCGGTGGCGGGCGATGGACGCCTGGTACGAGGAGGACGAGGAGGTCATCGCCCACGCCCGTGACCCGTTTCACCGGATCGACGTTCTGCTCAGCTCCCGCCGCGTAGAGGTGCGAATCCGCGGCTCGGTGGTCGCTGACACCCGGCGCCCGCGGATGTTGTTCGAGACCGGACTCCCGGTCCGTTACTACATACCCCGCGAGGACGTGCACCTCGACCTGCTGACGCCCTCCGGTACCGCCACCGCGTGCGCCTACAAGGGCCAGACCAGCCAGTACTGGAAGTTTCCTGAGGATGTGCGCGACGTGGCCTGGAGCTACGCATCGCCGTCACCCGAGGTAAGCGCCATCGCCGGGATGGTCTGTTTCTTCAACGAGCGCGTGGAGATCAGCGTTGACGGGGTGGTCCAGCCTCGGCCTCGAACGCCCTGGTCGTCAGGCTAATCGCCTAGAGCGCGCTTGTAGCGCGCGGCCGAGCGGCGTACCGCGTTCTTCGCGTCGGACGTGACGTTGCGATCCCACCACGCGCCGTAGATCCGATCGAACTCGAACGGTTCAAGGGCCGCGACGATGCGGTCGATCTCGTGTGCCGGCAGCGGTATGTAGTTGGGGAAGCTGTACATGAAGCTGACCCAGCGTCGATCTTGAGCCACCTGGACTATGTCGCCGGTGAGGAGGGCGCCGCGGCCTTCAGCCCCGGCGGGCCAATGGAGAACGGTTCCGCCGTCGAAGTGGCCTCCGGCGCGGATCAGTGTCATGCCGGCCCATAGGGCCCTGGTCTCGCCGCCCCAGAACTCGAGACACGGATCTGGCCGCATGACCCATTGGCGGTCGGCGGCGTGCAGATACACGGGCGCGTCGAATGCCCGACCCCACTCGACCATCGCAGAGTAGTAATGCGGGTGGGAGATGGCGATGGCCCGAAGGCCGCCTATCTTCTGAACGGCTTCGACGGTCGCGTCATCGAGGAGCGTGATGCAGTCCCAGAGCAGGTTGCCCTCTGGTGTGGGAACGAGAATCGCTCTCTGGCCGATGGCAAACGACGGCTCGGTTCCGATCCCGAGCAAACCGAGGTCGTCGCGCATCTGATTCCGATGGGCCTTGCGAAGATCGCCGAGCGTTGTCCATCGCTGCCCCGACCAGCCGACATATTGCCGCTCGTCCTCACAGATCGGGCAATGCCCTGGCTCGTTCGCTCCGGGCGCGAACTGAACCCCGCATGTCGCACAGATATAGGTTTGCGCCTCCATGCCGGTACAGACTCCCACAGCCTCTCCTTGCTGCGTTAGTACGAAGAACGGGTTTCGAGGGCGTTCCAAACCCGCGGGGGCATGCAAATGGGGGGAACGCGCCAGGGAGCGTTTGCTGAACGCCCCCGGGTTCATGTCGTGCAGAGCGAATCGTCAGACGCAGACGAAGGTGAAGTTCGTGTACTGGAAGTGCCCGGTTCCCGTGTACAGGTTGAGACCGGTCGCGTGAATGTCCATGCCAGCTGTGCAGGTCGTGGTTCCGTCGAAGAATGTCGACGTCTGGTGTATCCCGCCTTCCTTGAGAATCGTGAAGTCGTTCGCGTAGAGGACGTGCTCCTGGATGGAGTCGGTGCCGCTGGCGAGGATGGTGGCGTTTTGGCTGAAAACCCAAGAGTCCGACGCGTTCACGGCTGCGCTGAAGGTTCCGGAAGCCGTCTGGACGGCCGTCTCCTCGCCCGCTGAGACCACGCAGTACTTGTAGTCCAGCTTGTAGAAGCACTGCTCGGGCGTGTTCAGGTTGAAGTGCTGGACCGTGGCGCCGGCCGCGGCTCCGATCGACAGGAATATCGTCGCCGCCACGGCGATGATGGACGCGAATACGGTTTTGACCATCTGAATGTCTCCTCTCGTGAAATCCTGGTTGACTGCGACCAATGGCTCGAGCCGGCTCGTTGGGCGTCAGCTTCCAGTCGGAGAGGTATCGAGATCAGTCCCGCGGAGGTGTCAAAGTCGGTATCAATCTTTGAGCGGTCCACAGCGCAGGAGAACGTCGAAGCGGTGGCGCCACGGTGAGTGAGGCCCTGCGGATCGCAAACTGCTCCGGGTTTTACGGCGATCGGTTCTCAGCCGCGCTAGAGATGCTCGAAGGCGGACCCATCGACGTCCTCACGGGCGATTACCTCGCCGAGCTGACGATGCTCATCCTCTGGAAGTCGCGAACCAAGGATCCCGACGCCGGCTATGCGACGACTTTTCTCAGGCAGATGGAGGAGGTCGCGGGACTCGCGATCGACCGCGGCGTGAAGATCGTCGCCAACGCCGGGGGTTTGAACCCGGCCGGTCTCGCGATGAAGCTGCGCCAGCTGCTCGAGCGCTTGGGTCTGCGCGCGAAGGTCGCGCACATCGAGGGCGACGACTTGCTGCCTCGAGTCGGCGAGCTCCAGGCCGCCGGCCACGACCTCCGCCACATGGACACCGGTCGCTCGCTCGCGGACGCCGGCGTGGAGCCGGTCTCGGCGAACGTCTACCTGGGGGCGTGGGGCATCGTCGAGGCGCTCAGCTCAGGAGCGGACATCGTCGTCTGCCCGCGGGTGACCGATGCGTCGCTCGTGGTTGGCCCGGCCGCGTGGCGCTTCGGTTGGGCTCGCGACGACTGGGACAGGTTGGCGGGCGCGGTCGTCGCCGGCCACATCATCGAGTGCGGCCCGCAGGCCACCGGCGGGAACTACAGCTTTTTCTCGGAGGTCCCTGGGATCACCAAGCTCGGCTTTCCGATCGCGGAGTTGCGCGAGGACGGAAGCTCGGTCATCACCAAGCATCCGGGGAGCGGGGGGCTGGTGTCGGTCGGCACCGTGACGGCACAGCTTCTCTATGAGATTCAGGGCCGCCGCTACATCAACCCGGATGTGGTGACTCGCTTCGACAGCATCCAGCTGTCGTCTGAGGGGTCTGACCGGGTGCTCGTGTCCGGCGTTCGCGGCGAGCCTGCGTCCGACACGCTCAAGGTCTCGATCAACTACATCGGTGGTTACCGGAACACGATGACGTTCGTGATCACCGGCCTCGACGTCGAGGCGAAGGCCGAGATCGCGCGCCGCCAGCTGTTCGATTCTCTGGGCGGCGAGGCGGCCTTCGAGCATGTCGACGTTCAGCTTGTCCAAAATGCCGAGGCAATCGCACAGCTTCGCGTGACGGTGAAGGACCGCGACGCGAAGAAGGTCGGGCGGGCGTTTTCCAACAGGTTCATCGAGCTGGCGCTCAGCAGCTATCCGGGTTTCTTCACGACCACCCCGCCGGAGGCCGAGACGACGTACGGGGTTTACTGGCCCGCACTCGTGCCCGCAGGGCTTGTGGCCCAGACCGTAGTGCTGGAGGACGGCCGCCGCCTCGGCGTCGGCGAACCGCCCCGCCGGCCGTGGGTGGAGGAAGGGGTGGATGACAGCCACGCGTCGATACCCGATCTGGGGCCGACGCGGCGGCTGCCGCTGGGGGCGGTGTTCGGGGCGAGGTCGGGCGACAAGGGCGGAAACGCAAACATCGGCGTGTGGGCTCGCAGCGACGATGGATACCGGTGGTTGGAGGCGTTCCTGACCGTCGACCGGCTGAGGGAGCTGTTGCCGGACGCTGCGGAGCTGAAGATAAATCGCTACGCGCTGCCCAAAATCCGGTCTCTGAACTTCGTCGTGATCGGACTCCTCGGCGAAGGGGTCGCGTCGTCAACTCGCATCGATCCTCAGGCCAAAGGCCTTGGCGAGTTCCTGCGCTCACGAATCGTTGATCTGCCGGCAGGCTTGCTGGAGGACGCGCCGGCGGCCGCGCCTCGCACCTAGCCTGGCGCGGATCGCGCCGAACAAAAAAAGAGCCCCGAGCAAGCTCGGGGCTCAATTCTGGTTGCCGAACCTACTGGATGCGGACGGCTCTGGCGCGCGGGCCCTTCGGGCTCGCTTCGATCTCGAAGGTCACCTTCTCGCCACCCTGGAGGTTGTCGAAGTCGCCCTCGGTTCCGCTCCTGTGGAAGAAGAATTCCTTTCCGTCATCGGCCGCGATGAATCCAAAACCGCGCTCCGAAACCAGCTTCTTGATGGTGCCTGAAGGCATTTCCATCTCCTTATCTCTCGAACTAAAGGCCAACTCAACTAGCGGGCCTGTTCGAGAAATCGGAGCCTGCGGATGAGCGCCGGCGATGTGCCGGCCCCCCGACTATACCGGGACTGCGGCCTTTCGGAGCGGCGCGCCCACCTCATGCAGGAACTCGAGGATCTCGCGGTAGGACCGGTAGATCGACGTTTCGTGGTACGGAACACCCAGATCGGCGCAGTACGCGCGCACGATTTTGTGCGCCTCGCGGATGTTGCAGCGAGGCATGGTCGGGAAGAGATGGTGCTCGATCTGGTAGTTCAGGCATCCATAGAGGAAGTCGGTCATGGGGTGGGAGCGCACGTTGCGTGCGGTGAGGACCTGCGAGCGGAGGAAGTCCATCTCTTCGCCAGGCTCGATCTGCGGCATTCCCTTGTGGTTGGGCGCGAACACCGAAGCCATGTAGAAGCCGCCCACGCACTTCTGGACGACGATGACCAGCGCCGCCCGCCACGGGCCGACCAGGGCGACCAGAAGAGCTACGTATGCGACGAGATGGAGACACAGAGTGCCAATCTCGACCCAGCGCTGGCCTCCCCGCGCTTTGACCAGGAACGCGACGCTCGACTTGTGCATTGCCCAGCCGAGCCCGAAAAGCAGCGGAAAGAACAGCTGCGCCTGATGGCGGACGACCCAGCGGCTCATCCCGCTCTTGGCCAGCGCTTGCTCTCGCGAGTAGGCGATGACGCCCACGCCGATATCGGGGTCGAGGTCCTGGTGATTTGGGTTCCCGTGGTGCTTGTTGTGCTTGTCGACCCACCACCCGTGGCTCATGCCGAGCAGGCCGTCTCCCGTCACGATGCCGACGATCGTGTTGAGGCGCCGGCTGGAGAACATCTGGCGGTGACCCGAATCATGAAGTTGAAAACCTAGCTGCCCTGACACGAAGCCGAGGACGGCCGCGGCCAGGATCGTCCACCACACGTTCTTGGTCAGGGCAAGGACCGCGAAGCAGGTGGCGAACAGAAGCGTGTTGGTGACGAGCATGAGGGAGTAGTAACCAGGCCGCTTCCTCATCAGACCGGCCGCTTCGACGCGCCGCTTCAGCTCGGCGTAAGGCGATGCGGCAGGCTTCGGCGATGCGGGCTGGGCGATAGCGATCGAGGACATCGGCGCTCCTTGCTCGAACCATTGCGTTTCGCGCGAGAGGCGCGTTCGAGGGCACCTTCCGCCGTGACGCCCGAGGGAAGGGCGCAGCGGGATGATACCGCCGCCTGGACCACAATTCGACGACTCTTCAGCGCCATCCGGTACACTGACCGGGACGCAACGGTGCGTCGCCCGCTCGGGTCCTCTCTTCCTGAACGCATCAGAGCCCTGTAGATCGCGGCAAATAAGAAGAAAGAGAGAGGCACCCTGGAGCTTCGTTGCAAACATTCGCCGAAGCCGGCGTGAGCATGCCTATCGAGGCCGCTCTGACCCGGCAGAAAATCACAAACCTCAATCAAGTCCAATCGGAGTCGATACCCGCGCTGCTCGTCGGACGCGACGTCGTGATTCAGTCGCCGACTGGAAGCGGCAAAACGCTGGCGTTCCTGCTCCCACTTTTGGACCGTCTGGCGGAGCCGGCGGCCGGCCCGCGTGGCCTGATCGTTACGCCGACACGCGAGCTCGCGATCCAGGTGGAGGCCGTCTTCAAGTCACTCGATTCCGGGCGGCGCAGCGCGCTTCTCTATGGCGGAGTTGGCTATCACACCCAGACGCTTGCTCTGAAGCGAGGCGTCGACCTGGTCATCGGCACCCCGGGCCGGATCCTCGACATGATCGAGAAGAGGCAGGTCTCCCTGAGCCGGGTTGAGTATCTCGTCCTGGACGAGGCTGACCAGATGTTTGACGCGGGCTTCTCGCGAGACGTGGAAAAAATCATGGGACTCACCTACAACCCGCAAACGGTCCTCGCGTCCGCGACCATGCCCGATTGGGTATCGAGGATGATCGACAAGCATCTGCGCGATCCGCTCATCGTGAAGGTCGTCGCCGAAGGACCCTCGCTCCTGGAGCACGGCCTGGTCCGCACCGACCGCGGGATGAAGTTGGGCGTGCTCAGCGATATCCTCCGCCGGCATCGCGGGACGATCGTGTTCGGCCGCACCAAGCACGGCGTGCGCAAGCTGAACCGCGAGCTGCAGCGGCTGGGCCACCGTTCGGTCGAGCTGCAGGGCAACATGGCCCAGAGCGCGCGCGACCACGTGATGGAATCCTTCAGGAGGGAGCGCGCGGACGTGCTTGTGGCGACCAACGTGGCGGCGCGGGGCCTCGACGTGAGTCACGTCGGCCTGGTCATCAACTACGACCTGCCGGACACCGCCGACGCTCTGACGCACCGCATCGGACGCACCGCCCGGAACGGAAACACCGGTCGAGCCCTGACGTTCATCACAGCTGAGGATCACGAAAACTGGGCAAAGCTTCGCCGCCAGGGCGCGCCGATGCTGCGTACGGTCGACGCCTCGCTCCTGGTGAAGGACGGACACTGGTTGTACGTGGACGAACCTGCCCACCAGTCCAGGCCGGCCAGGGCCCAGTCGGCGTCCCGAAGGCGAAGATCGTCAAGGCCGTTGGGCCGGCGAAGGGTTCATCTAGACTGAGCCCACAGGCTGGCGTTTCCTCCGCGAACCTGCCCCATCGCGGCTGAGGACAACCGGGAGGTGCGTTTGAACGCTGTCCGTGTAGCCACAGCGCTGTTGGTCGATGACGACGTCTCGTCGCGCCAGGCGAACCAGGAGCGCCTTGAAGACGACGGCTACACCGTTGTCGTGGCTCGAGACCAGGCAGAAGGCCTGGACCGCGCGAAGCAATCGGCGCCAAACGTGATCTTCATCCACCTCGTGTCCGAAGGCGTGGGCAGTCTCCCATTCATCGAGGCCCTTCGCGCCGACGACGTCTGCCGGCACATCCCGGTCGTGGTCCTGACGTCTCAAGCACCACCCAGGCGGGGCAAGCTTCGGACGGTGAACCGCGACCTCTGGTAGCGCCGCGGCGGTACTAGGCCGCCGTTTCGACCTTTCGCTTCAGGCCGTCCAGAACCGCGTTGAACGTCTTGAGGATCTGGCCGCTCATCATCGGTCCGACCAGCGGAGCGAGCAGTCCACGCGGCTCGAAGCCTTGGCTGATGCGGGTTCCAGCGCCGCTGGGAGCAATCGTGGCCCGGATCGCCATCTTCGTGCCGGGTAACGCCGTGCTCTCGAGTTCGAACGACCGTCCATCCTGGAAGTGGGTGACGACGACATCGTGCTTGCCGCCAGACTTTGTATTGATCATTCCCGTCGCGCCGAGCTTCAGCGGGCCGTCGAGGCGTGATTCCTTCATGTCCGGATTCCATTCCGGCCAGCGGTTGACGTCTGACCAGACGCGCCAGACGGTGGCGGGCGGTGCCGTGGTCTCCAGCGAGGCTTCTCGAAAGGCCATGTGCCATCCTCCGTTGAACTATCTGGCTGCGCGGCGGCTAAACGTTACTCCCGCGTAGCCCGGCGCAAGGTGCCCGTACAAGGGCGCCCCAGCGGGTCAAAAACTGTTAAGGGGCGTTTTCTCTTCATGCTCCTGCACGTGGCGTTGTTCTTTGGTGCCCTGAGCGCCGTCGTCACGATCGCGGCCTTCGTGCCGGGAATCATCCGCGCCAGAATCTGGGCCGGCCTGCCGCTTGGTCTTGGCCTGATCGCGCTCGTGGCCTGGAACGCCACCATCATCAGCCAGCAGCGCGATTTCGAGATAGCGCTGGCTGTCTGCGCGTTGGTCGCGACCGCCCTCCTGCGAGTAGCTGAACGCCGCTGGAGCTGGCTGGGCGCGCAAATGTTTGCTGCCGCCACCCTGGCCTCAATCGCCTACCTCCTCTACGCCGGATCCATCACGTATGCCATCGGGAGCGACCCTGTTTACCTGGTCGCGTCATCGCTGCTGCTCGTGCTGGAGATTGCGGCCCTCGCGCTTTCGCTTTCCTACCTGTTCGAGATCGTGGACACGCTGAGCCGCACCTCGGAACCGGCCCACCCGGTCGACTCCAGCTACCTCCCCAAGGTTGCGATCCAGGTCCCTGCGTACAACGAGCCCCTGGAGGTCGTGAGCGAAACACTCAAGGCGCTCGCGGAGCTCGACTATCCGGACCTGATCGTCCAGGTCGTCGACAACAACACGCCGGATCGCGAAATCTGGGGTGCGCTCCAAGCGCAGTGCGAGCAGCTGGGCGCGCGATTCACGTTCATGCATCTCGAGAACTGGCCGGGGTTCAAGGCCGGCGCGCTCAATGAAGCCACGCGCCGGCTGCCCAAAGACATCGAGATCATCGGCGTCGTCGACTCCGACTACATAGTCAAGCCGGACTGGCTTCGCTCGGTCGTCGGACACTTTGCCGATTCCAAAGTCGCCTTCGTCCAGACCCCTCAGAACTATCGCGACTGGACGGACGACCAGTACCTGCGGGGCCTCTATTACAGCTACCAGTACTTCTTCGAGATCACGATGCCCTGCCGCGCGCACCGCAACGCCATCATTTTCGCGGGCACGATGGGCCTCATACGGCGCAGCGCGCTGGAAGATATCGGCGGCTGGAATCCGGATATCGTGACCGAGGACGCCGAGGCCAGCCTGCGCATGCTGGCGCGTGGTCATGCGGGCATCTACGTGTCGCGCCCATACGGGCAAGGGCTGATGCCCCTGAGCTTCGACGGCCTCAAGAAACAACGCTTTCGTTGGGCGTTGGGCGGTGTGCAGATCCTGCGGCTGCACTGGCGACGTCTTCTGCAGCCTGGCCGTGGCGAGCGCCTGACCGTCCCGCAGCGAATCCACTACTTGCTCGGCAACGTGCAGTGGTTTGGCGACGTTCTGATGTTTTGCTTCACCCTGCTCCTGCTCGCGACGGCGCTGTCCACCGCGATGCATCATCAGCTGCCCATCCGCCGGTTGACGGGCGTCGCCCTCGGCCTTCCGATTGCCTTCCTTGCAACCGGACTCCTGCGTGCTGTGTGGGCAATGAAGCTCAAGACGCGCTGCACCTGGCGTGACGCGATCGCAGGCCTCCAGGTGTGGTTCGCGTTGAGCTGGGTTGTTACGGTCGCATGCCTGCGCGGGCTGCTCCGGTTCCACACCGCGTTTCTGCGCACGCCGAAGTTCAAGGAGGGTGAGGCGTCGGTGCTCAAGGCTTTCCGTGCGGCGCAGATGGAATCGCTCCTCGCGGCAACCGGCGCTGCGGCCGCGGTCGTGATGCTGGTCAGAGCGCCCTCCATACCCACGATCGCCCTGGCCGTGCTGCTGCTCTTTCAGGCTGCCATCTACGCCAACGCACCTTGGGCGGGCGCTTCGGCCGAGGGCATACATCTGACCCCTCTGCGCCGCGCCTATAGAAACTCGGCGCAGAGCACGGGGGCTCGGCCGGGAATCGGCGCTGAGACACTTGCCGTCCCCGTTGCGGCCGGCCTTGCTGTGCTGGTCGTGTTGCTGTTGATCTCGCTGGCGACCCCGCCGCCTCCGCCGGAACCGGTCACGCCCGCCCCGGCCGAGCAGCCTGCTCCTGTGTCCCATCCGTCGCCATCGACGTCCCCAAGCGCATCGCCCTCGCCTTCGGCATCGCCGTCGCCGTCCTCGAGCCCATCCTCCTCGCCGCCGCCGTCACCGTCCCCCTCCGGGACCCCGAGTCCGTGACGCTCAAATCTGCTCGTATTCTCAGGAAACGCTAAAGAACAGTCGAGCCGACTCACAGGCTCCCGGCCCAATCTTGAAGTCAAAACACCGTTTCAGGTACCGGAGGTAGAGCTCGATGTCAGACCAGAGACCGCAAGGGTGGGGACAGCCTTCGCCGAACCCGCCCGACCAGACGTTGCTTCCGCCGTCCTCAATCGAGGGCATGGGTCCTCAGCCGGCGTGGATGCCGCCCGCGCCTCCTGCTCCGCATTCGATCTGGAACAGGATCGCCGCCTACATCGTCCTGATCGCGGTCGTCGCCGCGGCAGCCGGAGCCGGAATCGGATGGAGCCTGGCCCGCGCCGTCAACAACCTTCCGGTCGCGCAGTCCACCGCACAGCCTGAAGCTCCGATTCAGCAGGTCACGCCGGGGACGGGCAGCTCCTCGAGCAGCACCGTGGCGGCGATCGCGGCCAAGGTGAGCCCGGCAATCGTCGACATCAACACCGCGCTCGGCAATGGCTCGGCCGCCGGAAGCGGCATGCTCATCAGCTCGACAGGAGAGATCCTGACGAACGATCACGTGGTCAAGGGCTCGACGAGCATCACCGTGACCGTGCAGGGACGCTCGCAGAAATACACGGCACACGTGGTCGGCGTCGACCCATCCCAGGACGTTGCGGTCATTCAGATCGACGGCAGCGTTTCGGGGCTGCCCAGCGTGAAGTTCGCTGACTCGTCGTCCCTGAAGGTCGGCGACGCGATCGTGACCCTCGGCAACGCACTGGGCCGCGGGGGCGCGCCACAGGTGACATCGGGACAGATCACCGGGCTCGACCAGACAATCACCGCGAGCCAGGGCGGAGGAAGCTCTGAGACGCTGAATGGGATGATCGAAAGCGACGCGCTCATCTACGAGGGAGACTCGGGTGGCGCGCTCGTGAACACGTCAGGCCAGGTGATCGGCATGATCACCGCCGGCCAGGCGCAGGGCTTTCGCTCCTCATCCTCCAACGTTGGTTTCGCGATCGCATCCAACACGGCAGTGAGCGTGGTCAACCGGATTCGCGCGCACGAGCAGGCGGCCGACCTCACCTACGGCCAGGTTGGCTTCCTCGGAGTCTCGGTCCAGACCCTGGACGCGTTGAACGCGCAGGCGCTGGGCTTGAGCGTGACGTCCGGGGCGCTGGTCACGAGCGTCTCGTCAGGCTCGCCGGCCGACAACGCGGGAATCACGCGCAACTCGGTGATCACCAAGATCGGCGGGTCGACGGTGACCTCTTCCGACACGCTCGGCAATGCAATCAGGTCGCACAAGGCCGGCGACGACGTGTCGGTCACCTGGGTCAACCAGGGCGGCACCCACACCGCAACCGTGACGCTCGCTGGAGTGAACCCGTAGAACGCAACGCTACCCAAGACCGGGCGTGCGCGGTGCTTGCGTGAGAGTGAGCACCGCGCCGCTCTTCACAAGCGTGCCTTGTGGCTCGGCCTGTATCCTTGTCGGGTTGTGCGGATAGTCGTCAAGGATCCAGAGGAGTTCGAGCAGGCGCTGCGCGAGTTCCGGCGCAAGGTGCAGGAGCAGGGGCTCGTGCGCGAGATGAGGCGGCGTTCGCACTACGTTCCGCCGGCCGAGGCGAGAAAGATCAAGAGTCTTCGCGCCCGGCGGCGTCGCACCCGGTAAGCCGAAGACTCCTCCCCGAGGGGCTCGGTATAATCTCCGTCGTTCGGTGACAATGGCGGAGGGGAGACACCCGTTCCCTTTCCGAACACGGAAGTTAAGCCCTCCAGCGCCGATGGTACTGCCGGGGTAACCCGGCGGGAGAGTAGGTCGTTGCCGAGCACCTTTTAAGTCCCGCGGCCCCTCGGGGTTGGCGGGACTTAAATGTTCTAGGGGAGCGCGGGTTCCGGCTCGGCCACGCTTTCCGCCCTCAATGTGGGCAGCAGCACGTAGCAGCGGATGGCGAGGAGGACCAGCAGGCCGAGCAGGGCGACGAGCACGTCCATGACCACCTGTCCCACGCGGGCGTGGAACAAGAAGATGAGGACGCCCTCGGACAGCACCGCCAAGGCGAGGATCGGCACAAAGACCCGGTCGTGCACCGCCATGAAGAACTGGACCAGAAGGTTGTCGAGGGCCAGGGCCAGGCCGATGAGCCCAACCGGAAACACCAACGGGATCGCGTCGCGGAAGCTCGGCCCGAACAGGATGCCCACCACCAGTCCCGGCACGACCGCAAAGACCAGCAGCGCGCCGGCGCCCAGGGCCGTGAGGATGCCCGCCGACGAGAGAAGGATGCGGCCCGGGTGCTGTTCCTTCGCGACTGCTTCGACCACGCGCGGAAACAGAACCTGGCTGACGCTCAGCGTCAGGAAGAAGAGGATCGTGCCGATCTTGTTGAGGCCGCCGTATATGCCGCCGTCGTGGCTGCTCAGGTAGTGCTCGGCGAGGATGACGTCTTGGTTGTAGAGGATCTGCACGCCGATGATCCCCGCAGCCGCGGTGAGCGAGAACCCGGCCATGACGCGAAGCCTCACGCGCGTGCCGATTCCGCGGAAATGATCGCGCAGGGAGTAGATGCCCAGGCAGAAGACAACCACCAGGCCGACGAAAACGGCCGCCATCGCGCCGGAAACCGCGTAGCCCGCCCGGAGAAGCAGGAAAACGACCACGGTGCGGATGACCAGCTCCAGCGACAGGTTGAGGGAGAGCGCGGTGAACCGCTGCAGACCCTGGAGGATTCCGCGCGGGATTGCCACCTGCCAGATCAGGGCGATGGAGAAACCGAGGATGAGGATCGGGATCGTCGAGCCGAGGTGCTCGAAGGCGGCGATCGGCCGCGCGAACAGCGCCGTCAGCAAGATGAAGAAGAGAGACGGGATGGCAATGAGGCGTGCCGTGCGTGCCATCAGGGAGCGCACACCAGGGTCGGAGCGTGCGGCCAGCATCGCGGTGTATCGGGCGAGGACGACGACAAGGATCAGCGCCGGTCCCGTTCCCACGGAGTAGACCGCGATGAGGAAAGCCACCTGGCCGTAGGTCGCCGGCCCGAGCACTCGACCCGCGATCGCGTGGTACACGAATCCACCGATCCCGGCCACCAGACCGCCGAAGAACAGGACGAGATTTTGCCGGACCAGCCGGTTCCGCAGAAGCTGGGCCAGGCGCTGGCTCAGACCCAGTCGCTGCACGTCCGCCGATTGTAGTGGCGCGTCAAGCCATAATTCTTGGCCGATGCCCGACCCGGCCAAGCCAATCGTTTCAGCACTGATCGTCAGCCATAACGCGAAGGACGAGCTCCTTCAGTGCCTCAAGTCTTTTTTCGCCAGCGCTGATGTGCCGGTGGAAGCCGTCGTCGTGGACGACGACTCGTCCGACGGTTCGCCCGCCGCGGTCACTGACGAATTCCCCCAGGCGACCGTTCTGGTCCAGTCCAAGAACCTCGGGTACGGTCGAGCCGCGAACATCGGGCTCGAGCGCTGCCAGGGCCGCTTCGTTCTCCTGCTCAGCCCACATGTCGCCCTCGATCCTCAATGCGTCGGGCGGCTCGCGGACTTCCTGCTGACACGTCCGGACGTCGGCGCGGTCGGCCCGCGCCTTCTGCTCGAGGATGGCAGCCCTGACCCTGACGCGCGGCGGGCGTTTCCGATCCCGAGCACGCTGTTCTATCAGACGGTCGGGCTCAGCAAGCTGTTCCCGAGGAGCCCGCGTTTCGGCCGCCACAACATGGGACACGTATCTGAATCGGATGTTCACGAGATGGACGCCGGTACCGCGGCGTGTTTGATGCTGCGCACGTCTGCGCTGGACCGCGTGGGCTTCTTTGACCCGCGCTACTTCATGTTCGGCGAGGATCTCGACCTCTGTTACCGCCTGAAGCTCGGCGGCTGGAAGATCTTCTACGTGCCTTCGGCAAGCGCCACGCATCGGGCACAACCCACGCCACCGGAGCGCAGGCGGCAGGTTTCGTACGAACGCTCCCGGGCGATGTGGACGTACCACTTCAAGCATCACTCGGAGGATGTGTCGGCATTCGGGAACGGGCTCGTGTGGGCACAGATCTGGGGCCGCTACCTCGCCGAACGGGTCCGCGACGCGGTGAGACCAAACAGCCGCGCGGCCACGTAGATCGAGATGTACCACCAGATCTCGCGCAACAAGCGAAACAGCATCATCGTGATCGCCGGTTTTCTCGCCGTGTGGCTGGTCGCGGGCTTGATCATCGGCTGGCTGGCATACGGGCAAGGCGGCGCCGTGGCGGGCGCGATCGTCCTCGGCCTGCTGGGTGTGGCGGCGGCGCTGTACGCGTACTACTTCGGCTCCGCCACCGTGCTGGCCGCCATGGGAGCGCGGCCGGCCGACCCTCGCGAGTTCCAGCAACTCCATAACATCGTGCAAGCGCTTGCGATCGGCGATGGCCTCCCTCTGCCCAAGGTCTACGTCATCGACGACCCGAGTCCGAACGCGTTCGCGACGGGACGTGATCCCAACCACGCCGCCGTCACGGTGACAACTGGACTTCTGCAGATGATGAACCGCGAAGAGCTCGAGGGCGTGCTGGCGCACGAGATGAGCCACATCAAGAACTTCGACGTCCGGTTGCTACTCGTCGTCGCGACCATGATCGGAATGGCGGCGCTGATCGCCAGCGCGTTCTGGAACAGCGTCGGTCGCATGCGCCTCCGAGGCCAGGGAGCGTTGATCGTGCTGGTGATCGGCGTCCTGTTCACGCTCATCGCGTTCGTTGTCGGACCTTTGATGCAGCTGGCGCTCTCGCGCCAGCGTGAGTCGCTTGCGGACGTGAGCGGTGTGGAGCTCACGCGCAACCCGACGGGTCTGATCTCCGCGCTGCAGAAGATCGCAAGCAACGACAAGCCGCCCGAGCGGTTCAACCACGCTGTCGCCGCCATGATGATCGACAACCCCGAAGAGCACCACGGCAGCTTCTTCAGCCGCCTGTTCGACACGCACCCGCCGATCGCAGAGCGCATCGCCGCCCTGCAGAGGATCGCCAGCGTCCAGCAGACCTAGTCAAAGCAAGCGGCAGGAGGCGGTATCGCCTCTCCTCGCGAAGATCCTTCACGTTCGGCGCACCGAGCTCAGGCGCACTCTCCAGGTGGCCGGCTTCGCGATCGTCATCGGCTGGGCGATGTACACGGCGTTCAGCGCCGCCCAGTCGATCTTTCTCACCAAGGCGGGGCCGCACGCGTACCCGCTCTTCTTCATCGTCCTGGCCCTCGCCGTATGGCCGATAGCCGCGCTGCAAGGCGCGTTGACGAGGCGATTCGGCGTGGGGCGGGCATTTCGAATCACCCTCATCGCCAACGCCGTAATGGCGATCGGCATCTTCACCGCATACACGCTCCGCGAGGACGCCACGGTCGCCTTCACCGCCTATGTCGTCTACTCCGTCGCGTTCGAGCTGGTGATGCTCAACTTCTGGAGCTTCGTCACCCAGCACTTCAACGTCCTGGAAGGCAAGCGCATCTTTCCCGTGATCGCGGCCGGCTCGAGCGTCGGCTACATCCTTTCCGGCTTCACGACCACGATCGTGGCCGTCTTCGCCACGGAGCCGCTGATCTTCGTTTGGGCGCTCGGCTCGATCGCGGCCGCCATCATGTCGGTCAGCCTCGAGCGCACGCTGTTCCGACCCGCTTTCAGCGATGAGGCGGACCAGTTTCTCGTCGCTCATGAGGTCGAGCGCAAACGGCACGGGGCGATCGCGGTCCTGAGGCGGGCGTTCGAGCATGTGGTCGGCAGCCGCCTCGTGCTGGCCCTCGTCATGCTGGCCTTCGTCCTCCAGATCGCGAGTCGGGTGGGCGACTATCTCGTCGCGGTCCTCTTTGTCGCAGCCACGCACAACAACCTGCAGGAGCTGACCATCCTGATCGGCAACGCGTGGCTGGTCAGCTACGTGGTGCAGCTGGTCGTGAGTCTTTTCGTGGCGCCGTGGGTGCTGAACCGGCTCGGCGTGAAGAACGCGATCATGGCGTTGCCGATCTTCACGCTCATCGGCTTCACCGCCGTGGCCGTCAATCCGGTCCTTGGTACTGCCCTGTTTCTGTTCATCGTTCGCAATGGGCTCCAGACGGGTCTGGACGACCCGGCGCAAAACGTGCTCGGCGGCGCGCTGCCCGCGCAGGTCGTGCCCCGGCTGCTCTATCTGCTGGACAACGCGGTGCTGCCGGGCGCCGCGGTCGCGACCGGCGCCGGTCTGCTGTTGCTTCAGGCGGCGGTCACGGCGAGCGTCGAGGTTCTCGCCGCGGCCGGTATTGCGCTTGCGGTCCTCCTGATCGTCGCGGCCTGGTGGGTGAGGAGCCTGTACGTCGACGCAATCTACTCAAGGCTTCGCACGCACGCGCTGAGCCTCGCCGACTTTCAGCAGGCCGTCGGGCGCCCGACCCCGGACCAGGTCATCGAGCTGCAGGGCTACATCCGCGGCACGGACGCGAAGACCCGGGAGTTTGCCGCTGCGGCGCTTGCCAAGTCGTCGCCCGAAGCCTTTGCCTCCATGGCGCCGGAGCTGCTCGCATCGCCAGACGTGACGGTGAGGCGAATCGTGCTCCAGATGGCGCCTCCCGAATCCATCACGGCGGATCAGCTCCTGGCGGCGGCGCATGACGACGATGGGTGGGTCCGGGCCGCGGCGGCAATCGCCGGCGTGATCCGGAAGGATCGTTGGGAGGGCTCCCAGGAGGTCCTTCGCGCGCTCGCCGGCTCGGACGCGCCGCGCGACCGCGCGGCGGCGGCATGGGCGGCCGCCTTCGTGGCGGACGACGGTACCGTGGTCACGGCCCTTCGGGACGCCGATCCCGGGGTGCGGCTGGAAGGAATCCGGAGCCTGGCCCGCATGAAAGGGCAGGTCACCGGCGTTGCGGAGGCTCTCCTCGGTTGCATGTGCGATGCACAGGTCGCGGTGCGGCGAGAGGCACTCCGCCAGGCGGTGCGCTGGGCGCCGCCGGCCGAGTGGCAGCAGCGGTACGCCGAGACGCTGGCCGACGGGCTGGCGAGTGGCGACCGCGACGTCCGCAGGCTCGCCGCCGAGGCGATGGCCGCACAGGCGCCGGAGGCGCTGGCGCTCGCCTTGCCGCTGCTCCTCGCCCGTGACGAGACGTCGGCCGCAGCGGTGGAGGCGCTGGTGCGGAGCGGCCGGCCCGACCTTTTCCAGCACGCGCGTGGCCACCTGGAGACAGTTTTGGCGAGCGGTGTCCAGCTGGCGAGGCTATCCTCGCGCGTCAGCGGCGCGATGCGTCACGTCGACGGCAACACGGCCGCGGCCTACGCCCTCCTCCGCATCGGCCTCGACGATTACGTCAGCAGCGCCGCCGCGTCTGGTCTCGCGGCCATGCGCGCGCTGCATGGCAAGAGAGGCTTCGCGACTGTGGAGCGCGGACTCGCGTCGGAGCAATCGCCGACGAGGATGGAGGCGCTGGAAACGTTGTTAAACTTCGGCCCGGGTTGGCTCGCCGGACCGCTGGCACGGCTGCTCGAACCGGAGTCGTTCGATCCCGTCTTGGCACGTCCCCTGTCGCATGCCGAGCTCGAATCTCTCACGCAGCACTCCGACAAGTGGGTCCGCGAAACGGCGGAAGCTGCGGCGCACGGACTCAGTGAACATATGAAGGAGCTCATCGCGCTGAAGCGGGTGCCTCTGTTCAGCACGCTGACCCTGGAGCAGCTCGCGAGCATCGACCGCCTCATGGTCACCCGGCACTACGCAAAGGGCGAATCGGTGTTTCGTAGGGGAGATGTCGGCGCGGAGCTCTATGTCGTGGTCGACGGCGAGATTCGCGTCCACCTCGACCATGACGGCCGTGAGGTCACGCTGGCGAAGCACGGTGGCGGAACGGTGTTGGGCGAGATGTCGGTCTTTGACGACGAGCCGAGATCGGCGAGCGCGCAGGCGACCAGCGACACCACGGTCCGCGTGCTGCGGCGCGACCGCCTGCACGCGATCGTGCACGAGCATCCGGAGGTGCTGCTGGAGTTCGTCAGAAACCTGAGCCAGCGCCTGCGGGCGATGGACGAGAAGGTAGCGGAGTCGGAGGAATCCCTCCCGGCTACGCCGTAGGTTCGGTTTCCGCGCGGACCTCGATCTTCTTGCGTGCTTCCTCGAGGCGCTGGACGCAGATCCGAAAATATGTCTGCGCGTCTTCCGCAGCCTTGACTGCCTCGTCCAGGGTCAGCTTGTCCGACTCCATTCGCTTCAAGGTCTCCTCGAGCTTGTCCATCGCCTGCTCGTACGTCAGCTCTTCGGTTATGGCGAGACCTCCTCGACGCGACCTGCGAGCTTTCCAGAACCCAGCTGGATCGTGACCTTCTGCTGCACCGCAGCCTCCGCAGCAGAGCGCAGGATGGCGCCGCTCGCGGCGTCGCGGGTGATGCTGTAGCCGCGGGTGAGCACTGACTCGGGGCTCAGCGCGACGAGCCGCTGATGCTGGCTCTCGAGCTTTCGACCCTGCTCCGCGAAGCGGTTCGCCAGCGCTCGCTCGATTCGCTCCCGCCCCCGGGTGGCGTTCAGCCTGGACTGGCTCATCTGCAGCCTCAAGGTCAGAGCGCTGTGCAGCCGCCGCTGCTGCTCGCGCAAGGCCTGCTCGCGCCTCTCGATCTGATGGACCGGGCTGAGCTTTGCGAGGTCGGTCTGGGCGCGAGCCAGGCGATCGGCGGGTCTCTGGACCAGATTCGCCAGCAGTCTCACCAGGCGCATCCGATAGGTGTTCAAACGGTCGTTCTCCTGGCTGAAGCGCTGCCCGATCTCGCGCTCGATCCGCCGCTCGCGCTCCCTCAACGAAGCAAGCAGGTCTGCCTTCTTCGGCACCACACGTGCGCCTGCTTCGGTTGGCGTGCGGCATTCAGCGTCGCCGACGAGGTCGGCCACCGTGCGGTCAGAAGTGTGCCCGAGGGCGGTGACCACCGGCAGCCTTGATTCGAGGATCGCCCGGGCGACCAGCTCTGTATTGAATGCGTACATCTCCTCGAAGCTCCCACCGCCTCGCGCCAGCACGATCACATCAGCGAGCCCTTCCTGATTGCAGCGTCGGAGGGCGCGCGCGACGCTCATCGGCGCGCCTGCGCCCTGGACCTGAACGGGGTACACAACGATGCCCATGTTGGGATAGCGGTCCCAGATCGTCTCCTGCAGGTCGTTGATCACGGCGCCCGTCGGCGAGGTGAGAAGCGCGACGGTATGAGGCAGAAACGGTAGGCGGCGCTTACGGTTGGCGTCGAACGCGCCTTCGAGCTCGAGGCGACGCTTGAGCTCCTCCAGGCGAGCGCGGAGCTTGCCCACATCGTCGAACTCGACCTGGTCGACGATGAAGCTGAGCCGTCCAGTCTTGCCGAAGAAATCGACCCTGCCGCGGAAGATGAACACCTGGCCGTCCTCGGGCAGCGTCGTGACGCGCCGCGAGTCGTCCGCGAACAGCACCGCATCGAGCCGGCTGAGCCCATCCTGGATGGAGAAGTTGTAGTGCCCCGCAGTGCCGCGCTTCATGCCGCTGACCTCGCCCTTGACGAGGAGGGCGGTCAGGGGACGCAGCTCGCGTCGGATCTCGTTGGCGAGCTCGGTGACCGTGAAGGGCCGCTGAGCTTCCTCGGGTCGGAGCACGTTGGTTAGGTTACTCAGCCCCCGATCTGCGACATCGATTTCGCCGGCTTGATGAAGCCGGCCTTGTTGATCATGTGACCTTCCTCTTTGCGCCAGATCGCCGTTTCGATCACGCCGGCGATGTGGTCATCTGACACCCCTGACCGCATCAGGTCGCGGAGCGGGGTTTCGGACAACGAGAAGAGGCAGGTGCGCAGGCCGCCTTCCGCGGTCAGCCGGACCCGGTTGCACGTCGTGCAGAAGGCCTGGCTGACCGAAGAGATGAAGCCGACCCCGCCCTGCGTTCCATCGGCGAACTTGAATCGGGTCGCGGGGCCGGGCCGCGCGTCGATCACCGGCTCGAGCGGGAATAGGTCTTCGATCTGCTCCTGGATGCGCCGGCTGGGCACGACCTGCTCGTTCGTCCAGATGTTGTCGCCATCGAGCGGCATGAACTCGATGAAGCGGACCTCATACCCTTCGGCTCGAGCCAGGCGGGCGAAGTCGACGACCTCATCGTCGTTGTGGCCCTTCATGACCACCATGTTCAGCTTGATCGGCCACAAGCCGGCTTCCCGCGACGCCGTGATGCCGTCCATGACGCGTTCGAACGCTTCGCTGCGCGCCATGTCCTTGAACGTGTCCATGCGCAGCGTGTCCAGCGAGATGTTGATGCGCTTGAGCCCCGCGTCTTTCAGCGCCTGCGCCTTCTGCCGCAGCAGAACGCCATTGGTGGTCATCGTGATGTCGAGGGTCGGGTCGATCGAGTTGATCATGGCGATGAGCTCTTCGAGCTTGACCCGCACCAGCGGCTCCCCACCTGTGATCCGGATCGTGCGCACGCCGTAGCGCGCGACGAAGATCCGGGCAAGCCTGACTATCTCCTCGAATCTGAGGATGTCGTCTCGCTTGAGCCACTTCAAGCCCTCCGCGGGCATGCAGTAGATGCAGCGGAAGTTGCACCTGTCGGTGACCGAGATCCTCAGATCGTCGGCGACGCGGCCGTATGAATCCATAAGTCTCCGATTCGGCATTTAGCCGATGATAGCCGCGATGGGGTACGAGCACATCCTGGTCGAGATCGAGCCCCCGATCGCGACCGTGACGCTCAACCGGCCCAAGGTTCTAAACGCCCTGAGCCCCGCCGTGATCGGCGAGGTGTGCGCCGCGCTTTCCGAGCTCGAAGCCGACGGCAACGTGCAAGCGGCCGTGCTCACCGGAGGCCCCAAGGTATTCGCCGCGGGGGCCGATATCCAGGACATGGCGGACCAGGGTGCCGTCGACCAGCTGCTCCGCGATCAGACCGGGCGCTGGGCGCCTCTCGCCGGCTTCAAAAAGCCCCTGATCGCCGCCGTCAACGGCTACGCGCTGGGCGGCGGCTGCGAGGTCGCACTGATGTGTGACCTGATCGTCGCCGGCGACACCGCGCGGTTTGGCCAGCCGGAGGTCAACCTCGGGATCATCCCGGGCGCCGGAGGAACCCAGCGCTGGCCGCGCACCGCGGGCAAGTACGTCGCCATGGAGGTCATGCTCACCGGCGCACCGGTGACCGCCCTCCGCGCCTACGAGCTGGGCATCGTCAACAAGGTCGTGCCTTGGGAGATGACGATCGCCGTGGCCAAGCGAATCGCGCGGGACCTGGCGGCGAAACCTCCGCTTGCGGTCCGGCTGGCCAAGGAGGCTGTCCTCAAGGCGTTCGACGCGCCGCTGTCCGACGGTCTTGCCGCCGAGCGCAAGAGCTTCTACTTCTTGTTTGCGACAGAGGACCAGAAGGAAGGCATGCACGCGTTTCTCGAAAAGCGGAAGGGCGTCTTCAAAGGAAGGTGACAGACGTGGCGACTCAAGTTGAGCAGCACATAAAGGTCGATACGGAAGGCGGGGTTGGTTGGATCCGCTTCAACCGGCCGGACAAGATGAACGCGATCGCCGCCGTCACGCGCGCGCAGCTGGGGGAGGCGATCAAACAAGCAGAGCGCGACGATGCGATACGCGTGGTCGTCCTGACCGGGTCCGGCCGTGCATTCTGCTCGGGCGCTGACGTAACGGAGATGGCCGATGGCGCAGGCATGCGCACGCCGGAGGACGTCGGCAACGTGCTTCGCAACGAGTACATGCCCATGCTAACTCGCCTCCGCACCATGCCCAAGCCGGTGATCGCGGCCATGAACGGTCCCGCCGTAGGCATCGGCGCGAGCTATGCGCTCGCCTGCGATATCAGGATCGCGACCCCTGAGGCGTACCTCCTCGAAGCGTTCATCAACATCGGGCTCGCGCCCGACGGCGGAGTCAGCTGGCTGCTGCCCCGACTTGCGGGTACTGGTGTTGCGTACTGGATGTTGTTCGCGGGGCGTCCCTTGCCGGCGGTTGATGCTGAGCGGTTGGGCGTGATCAACCGAATGGTGCCCGCCGAGCAGCTGGATGAGGTGGTGCGCGAGCTGGCCACGCACCTGGCGAGTCAGCCGCGCGGGGCTCTCGCGGCAGCAAAGCGCGCGGTCAACCACGCCCTCGACTCGACATTTGAGCAGGCGCTCGAGTTCGAGTCCTACTTGCAAGAAGCGCAGGCGGCAAGCCCCGAGTTCGCGGAAGGCGTTGCCAACTTCCTTGCGAGGCGCGCTTCCAGAAAGTAAATAGATGCCAGAGGCCGTAATCGTCGCGACGGCGCGCACGCCGATGGGCCGCTACGGCGGACAGCTCAAGGACGTCCGGCCGGACGACCTGGCGGCGATCGTCCTCAGGGAAGCTTGCGAACGCGCGCACGTCAAACCCGAGGAGGTCGAGGACGTCATCCTCGGCTGCGCCAACCAGGCCGGCGAGGACAACCGCAACGTCGCACGCATGGCACTCCTGCTTGCGGGCTTTCCCGTCGAGGTGCCGGGCCAGACGGTCAACCGGCTGTGTGGATCTGGGATGCAGGCGACCATCGCCGCGGCCCGTGAGATCCAGTCGGGCGGCGCCGAGATCATGGTCGCGGGGGGCGTGGAAAGCATGACCCGCTCGCCATGGGTGCTGCCCAAGCCTTCGGCAGCCTTCGCACGCGGACCACAAACCGTCTACGACACCGCGCTCGGCTGGCGCCTCGTCAATCCCAAGATGGCGGCGATGTACGGCACGCTGCAGATGGGCGAGACCGCCGAGCGAGTCGCCCAGAAATACGAGGTGTCCCGCGAGGACCAGGACGCTTTCGCGCTGCGCAGCCACCAGCGCGCGATCGCGGCGCAGAAGTCAGGACGTCTGGCCGAAGAAATCGTCCACATGGACGCAATCAGGGACGACGAGGGACCGCGGCCCGACACGTCGCTGGAAGCGCTTGCCAGGCTCAAGCCTGCGTTTGGGGAAAACGGATCGGTCACCGCGGGTAACGCATCGCCGCTGAACGACGGCGCGACAGCGCTGGTCTTGATGTCGGACGCGAAGGCCAGGGAGCGAGGCCTGAAGCCGCTGGCGCGGCTCGTGTCGGCAGCGCCCGCCGGAGTGCATCCCGACTACATGGGAATTGGACCGGTGCCCTCGTCGCTCAAAGCACTCGAGAAGGCCGGCCTGCAGCCCTCCGACATGCAAGTCGTGGAGTTGAACGAGGCGTTCGCCTCGCAGTCGCTCGCATGCATTCGCCTGCTCGGCCTGGATGAGGACAGGGTCAACGTCAACGGCGGGGCCATCGCGCTCGGCCATCCCCTCGGCAGCAGCGGCGCGCGACTGGTCAGCACACTCGTGCGCGAGATGGACCATCGCGATGCGGAGTACGGCCTGGCCACGATGTGCATCGGGGTGGGCCAGGGCATCGCGTCGATCTGGCAGAAGATCTGAGCGAGCGCGACCCTCAGGCGGTGCGGTCGATGTTCGACCGGATCGCTCGTCGTTACGACCTGGTCAACACCGTGCTGTCCGGGGGAACCGATGCCGGCTGGCGGCGTCGGGCAGCTCGCGAGACCGGAATCGGTGCGGGTGGATCGGCCCTCGACGTGGCGTGTGGCTCGGGCAAGCTGACAGCCGAGCTGGCCCGGATCGCCGGACCCACCGGCCACATCGTGGGTCTGGACTTCAGCCCCCAGATGCTCGAGGTCGCGCGCCACGACCATCCGGACATCGAGTTCGAGGAGGGCGACGCGCTGAAGCTTCCGTTCGACGACGCGATCTTCGACGCGTCGACAATCGCTTTCGGCCTGCGCAATCTCGCCGACCCGATCCTCGGTTTGCGCGAGATGCTTCGCGTGCTCAAGCCCGGCGGTCGCGCGGTCGTGCTCGAATTCGTGCGCCCGCCGCGGGGATTCGTGGGTGGCGCTTACCGCCTCTATCTGCGAACCCTGCTGCCGGCGATCGGCGGCTTGTTGTCGGGTGAGCCGTCCGCGTATCGATATCTGAGCGCAACGGTCGATTCGTACAGGACGCCTGAGGAGCTGACCGCGATGGCGGCTGGAGCAGGATGGTCCGGCGTCCGCTTCCAGAGCCTCGCCATGGGGACGGTTGGGATTCTCTCCGGGCGGCCTGCTTAAGAGTTTCGGTCCACCGCTGAGCGCGCGAGGCCCACGAGGACCGGCTGCAATCCGTCCAGCTCAACTGCCTCGAGCTCGCGCACGGCCGCATCGACAAGACCTTGCGCCTCCTGGCGTACACGAGGCAGCGCCTCGCTCGATATCACCAGCTCCGCGACGCGGCCGACTTCTGCATCGCCGAGCGAGCCGGCAAGCAGGCGCCGCACCTCGGGACCCACGACCCGATCTTCCGCGGCATAGATGAGGGGAAGCGAGAGCACGCGCTGTCGTATGTCGAGGCCGACCGGCTTCCCGGAGCTCGGGCTGAAGTCGACCATATCGTCCGCCATCTGGAAGGCAGTGCCCAGCAGCTCGCCAAACCGCCGTAGCGCTTCCACCACCTGGGGCGTCGCGCCGGAAAGCAGCGCGCCCGATTCGCACGCGGCGGCGAAAAGCGAAGCTGTCTTGCCGCGGATCACCTGCATATATGAATCGCGGTCGCCCGGGTATGAGCCCCGCATCGCGACGTCGTCGATCTGAGAGGCGCAAACGGCCTCCAGCGCTTCGGCGAGTGCAGAGGTGACGCCTGGATTGCCTATCTGCGCGATGAGACGCGTGGCCTTCGCGAAGTAGTAATCGCCGACCGCGATCGCGCGCTCGGGTCCCTCGGCCGCGGCCACCGTCGGACGGCCTCTGCGGTGCGTGCTTTCGTCGACGTAGTCATCGTGGATGAGCGTGGCGTTGTGCAGCAGCTCGACGGCGGCCGCCAGCTCGGCGGCGCGCAGCGCATCGTTGTGGGGTCCGATGCCTGCGGTGAGCTGAACCAGCCTCGGCCTGAGCCGCTTGCCGCCGGCCTCGACCAGGCGCCGCATCGGGGACGCAACCGGCTCGGGATCAACCATCAACTGCCGGGCCAGCTCCAGCTCGACGAGCGCCTGGAGCGACTCCTTCTCGATTCCTCGCGCGAACTCTCCGTCGAGCTGCAGCGCGAGCTGCCTGTGACGGGGGCCGTCGAGCTCGACCGCGAACAGGGACTGCCAGCGACCGAGGACGAGCTCGCCGTCCTCGACCATCAGAGTCGCGAACGCGCTGAGCAGCAGCTGGCGGCAGTGAGCGTGCCCGTTCGCCGGTTCGTCAATCGGGACGTCGAAACGCCGCGCGAAGTCATCGTGCTCATAGGCCGCACCGGCTGGCGCGATCCGATCCAGCAGGCCCTCGAAATCGCGCAGCAGCAAAGGTTCGTTCTCGTTGACCGCCAGGCCGAGAGTGGTATGCAGCGACTGGAGGTGGACGCGCCCATTGCGCAGTCCTGCGCGGCGCACTTCTTCGCGGACTCGGTCGGTGATGTCAACGAACTCGGTGGCGTGTGCCGTCGCGAACTCGAGGCGGTGGCTCACAGGGTCGCGGTCAGGGACTTGCGAAGCAGTTGCCGGAGCGCCGGGGGGGCTTGCTCGGCCGCGGCCGCGGCCGAAGTCGCTTCGATGGCTCGAGCGAACGCAACCTGCACCGGCAGCGGCGCGTTGTCCGCGAGGAGGCGCGAGCCGCGGGCCAGGCAGAGATCGCCCATCAAGAGCGTGGTCGGTGGGGCGGCTCGGCCGCCGACGCCCTGCAGCCGGATCCCCGACTCGATGAGGGCGGCCGCAAGAGCGAGCTTCGCTCGGAGCTCGGGGTCGAAGTGGTCAACCGCGTCCAGGTACGACCGATACGTTTCCGAAAGGCCGTCCGACCAGAGGCCTTCGAGACGGTCGAGCTCGCGGTCCAGCAGATGGACGCTCATTCGACGGTCTCGATGACGCTGCCTGCAAGCTGCCTGAAGGCGGACAGCGCGCGCAGGCAGGACTCGTCGTCGCGGGTGACGACGTAGTACAGCCCGAAGCCAAGCACGGTGTTGAGCACCAGCGGGACGAGGACGTCGCGAGGCACGGTGAGGCGAATCCGGCCGTCTTCCTCGAGCCGGTCGAGCTGCTCCTGGATCACCTCGCGGTAGCGGGTGAACAATTCCGGCAGGTAGGCCCGCAACCGCTCCGTGCGGGGCGCCTGGACCAGGAGATCGAACGCCGCGAGCTGGACGTCACCGAGTCGGCGGAGCGAATCCCAAAGCGACTCGACGCCGATCTCCAGGACCTCGAGCGGATCGGTGAGCTGGTTCAAGGTCAGGCGAAGCTCCTCGACCGATTTGGCCGTGAGGTAGCGCCACGCTTCGACCAGGAGCTCGGACTTGGTGGGGAACCAGTACTGGAGGTTGCCGATCGCCACGCCGGCCTTGGAGGCGATTGACCTCACGCTCGTCCCGGAGTAGCCGTTTTCGAGGAGTGAGTCGGCCGCCGCGTGGATGATCAACTCTCGGGTGCTCTCGGTGGCGGTCGCCCCGGTCATACGTATGTACCAGCATACGCAGGCTCGAAAGTGCAGATGGGGTCGGGTCGACGACTGCGGGATAATGCCCGACGGCGTGCGGTCCATCGCCGAGGTATTTCCCAACCGTCTTTGCGGCGTGCTGCGCACCGAAGACGCGGACGCCGGCTTCCAGGCGTGCCTGACTGCCATGGAGGCGGGCGTGCACACGATCGAAATCACGAAGACGGTCCCTTCATGCTTCGACCTGATCAAGGGCCTGATCGCGACGACCATGGGTCGCTATCCGGTCGGGGTGGGCACGGTCTGGGACCCAGGCGCGGTCAAAGAGGCCAGGCAGGCCGGCGCGTCGTTTGTCGTCACGCCCGTCCTTCTGCCCGAGGTCGCCGACGCCTGCCGACAGGAGGACATCCTCTGCGTGCTGGGCGCGTTGACCCCGACCGAGATCTACCAGGCCCGACTGGCGGGCGCGGCCCTCGTCAAGGTCTTCCCGATCACCCCGGTCGGCGGCCCTCGCTACATCCAGTCGCTGAACGGGCCGCTGGGAGGGGTGCCCTTCTGGGTCTCGGGCGGGGTGCCGATCGAAGACGTCGGCGCTTACCTGCGCCTGGGAGTGAAGGCGGTCGGGCTGACCAATGCGCTGTTCCCGCCCGAGGCGCTCGCGAGAAGGGATATGGATCAGATCTCGCATTACGCCGAACGCGCGGCCAGGGCGGCGGCCGCGGCTATAGGGGACTAGGTTTCGGGAGCCCCTCCGGCGGGCTGCGCGACCTCCCCATGTATGGGGAGGAGTTTTTTTGTTTCTAGATCAGCACCCTACGTGGTAGCTGCACATGGTCGCGGTGATGTTCGAGTAAAGGTTCAGCAGCTGACCGCCCGTCGCGATGAGCGCGATGAGCACGATCAGCGCGACCAGAGCAAGGATGAGCGCGTACTCAACCATTCCCTGGCCCTTTTGGATGAATCGAAAATGAATCAACAGACTTACCGACCTGAAAGCTTAACCGTCGAGCCCCGGCTGCTGGTCGCTTACTCGCTCCAGAGCTTGCTCCACGACCACCCGCACCATCCTCTTGCGCCAGAAGTGGCTGAGATCGGCGTTATCCAGCGGTTTGGCCGGCTTCGAAGCGATCTCCGCCGCTTCGCGAATCGTGTCTGCCTGCAGGCGTTTTCCTTTCAGGAATTCTTCAGCCGCCTTAGCCTCGAGCGGGTGGGACGCGACCGCGGACAGGACGATCCGGCAGGCCTCGACCATGTCACCTTCGAGCTCGACGGCGACCGCAGCGCCCGCGATGGGAAAGTCGATCGAGCCGCGGCGCCGCAACTTGACGTACGCGCTCCGTGTCCGTGGCGACCTGCGCAGGCGCAAACCGGTCACCACCTCATCGGGGCGCTTGGCCATGTACAGAATTCCATCGTCGCGATACAGCGCGGCAACGGGGAGCTCTCGCTCGCTGTCGGCCCCAACAAGTGTGACGATGCCGTCGAGCGCGATCGCCATCGGCGCGGTGTCAGAGGACGAGACCGCCCAGCAGCGCGGGCTGCTCGGCGCGACCAGGCAGATGTCGCCGTCCTTCTTGATGCAGAACCCGGCGGCCTTCCGCCATTCGTAGGTCATGTCGTAGTAGTTGCAGCGTGTATCGACGCAGAGATTCCCCCCGATGGTGCCCGCGTTGCGCAGTGGAGGAGAAGAGACGAGGCCGGCCGCTTCCGCGTAGCCGTTGAATCGTGCATTTAGATTTTTGTCGTGGGATGCCTCGGCGAGCGTCACGCCCGCATCTATGGTGCACGCATCTGATTGGCCGTGTAGCGCGTGCGACAGGAAGTCGAGACCGATGACCGTGTCGATCTCGAACTGCCTGCGCTTCAACTTCGGGAAGAGGTCGGTGCCGCCCGCGACGAACATCGCGCGAGGGCCGAGGTCGGAAGCCATGCGCGCGGCCTCGCGCGCCGTCTTCGGCCGGAGGTAGCTAAATCGCGGCAGTCGCAGCACGCGCTTCTCCATTCGGCGGATCGACCTTGATGACCGGCGGGTAGGGGATCGCTGGGAAGAGGGGAGGCCCGTAGCGCGCCGGCTCGCCTTTGTCTTTGCGGCGCAGCGCCTCGAGCACCTTCTCCGGCGTGACAGGGATCTCGTCGATCCACACGCCAAGCGCGTCGAACACCGCCGAGCAAAGCGCAGGTGGCACTGGCAGCAGCGGGCCCTGTCCGGCCTCCTTGGCCCCATACGGGCCTTCGGGGTCGATGGTCTCGACGATGAACGTCTCAATTTCCGGTATGTCGAGAAACGTCGGCGACTTGTACTCGAGCATCGACGGCCATTTATGAAGTCCCTTGCGAAACGTCTGCTCCTCCATGAGCGCCTCGCCGAGGCCCATGTACACGCTTCCCTCGACCTGGCCCTCCACGAGCAGCGGATTGATCGCGCGCCCGACGTCGTGCGCGATCCAGACCTTGTTCACGTGGATCAATCCCGTGCGTGGGTCGGCATCGAGATCGACGACACATGCCGAATAGCTGTACGCAGGACTGGGGCCGACCCCAGAGCCCTTGTAAGGTCCGGCGATCTTGGGCGGCGTGTAGCTTCCGGCGCTCGTCAAGGTGCCGAAGCGTGCTTCCGCCAGCACGCTGGCCTGTTCGAAGGTGACGTCATCGATGGCGCGGCCGCTTGCTTGAACCGCTTCGACGAGCATGGCGCGCATCTTGCGTGCCGCTTCGAGCGCGGCGTTGCCTGCCATGAACGTGACACGGGATGAATACGAGCCGAGGTCGATTGGCGTCGTGTCCGTATCGGCCGTGACCAACCTGATGTCAGCCGGCTGCAGGCCGAGCTCCTCGGCGATGATCGTCGCGAGCACCGAGTCAGAGCCCTGGCCGATGTCCATCGCGCCGCAATACGCGGTGACGCCTCCGCGGTCGACTTTGATCTGGACCTCGGAGTGGGGCATATCGTTCCAGTAGATCGCGGTGCCGGCGCCGGACAGATAGCTGGAGATCGCGAAACCCATACCGCGTCCCACCCGCGTCTTGCGGTCATGGAATCGCGATGCCTTGATGACGCGCTCGGTGCACTCGTCGAGACCGCAGGACGTGACGCGCAGCCAGTTGACGGTAAGAGTGTTGGGCTTGACGAAGTTGCGCTGCTTCAGCTCGACCGGATCGAGACCGATGTCGTGCGCGATCTTCTCCAGGTGCAGCTCGAGTGCGAACCGCGGCTGGGGAGTTCCGTGGCCGCGTTTGGGACCGCAGGGCGGCTTGTTGGTGAAGACGCGACATCCCTCGAACCGGTATGCGGGGATGTCGTAGGTGACCGGCTGCAGCGCCCCCGTGTAGAAGGTGGAGGCGACTCCGTACGACCCGTATGCGCCGCCGTCGAGCGCGCTGCGGAAGTGCATGGCCGTGATTCGGCCGTCGTGCGTCACGCCGGTGCGGACCCACATCAGCACCGGGTGACGGCCGCGGTGGGCGTAAAAGACCTCTTCGCGTGTGAGGGTGCACTTGACGGGGCGGCCCGTCATCATCGCGAGCTTGCAAACGATGATCTCGTGCGCGAAGGGGTCGGTCTTGCCGCCGAAGCCCCCGCCATGCGCGGCGCCGATGACGCGTATGCGATGCATCGGCAGCTCGAGCACTTTGCTGAGCGCGCGATGCACGTAGTGCACGACCTGCGTCGACGACCACAGAGTGACCTTGCCATCGACGTATGTCGCGATCGCGCTGTGCTGCTCCATCGGCAGGTGCGTGTTGCCCTGGAAGAAGAAGACATCCTCGCGAATGACTTCCGCACGACCGAATCCAGCATCGACGTCACCGAACTCGAGAGCCACGAACTTGTGAACGTTGTTCGGCCCGCCGTAGTCCTGGATGGGCTCGTCCTTGGGCTTCTGGAGCGCGGCATCGATCGTCATCACGGGCTCGAGGACCTCGTACTCGACCGCGATCGCGTCGCACGCGGCCGCCGCGATCTCCTCTTCGAGGGCCGCGACCGCCGCGATGGGGTCGCCGACGTAGCGCACTTTCTCGTGCTCGAGGGCGCGCTCGTCCTGGGTCACAGGCAGGATCCCGAACTTGATCGGCAGGTCGGTGCCCGTGATCACCGCGACCACACCTGGAATGCGCCTCGCCCCCGAGGTGTCGATGGAGAGGATGCGCGCGTGCGGGTGCGGGCTGCGCAGGATCTTGCAGTGCAGAGTGCGCGGAAGCACTATGTCGTCGGCGTAGAGGGCGCGACCCGTGACCTTCGTCGCAGCATCGACCTTCGGTAGGGGCCTGCCTACCAGCTTCATTGCGACCGGCCGGCCGCGAGCTCGACCGCCTCCAGGATTTTGGTGTAGCCGGTGCACCGGCACAGGTTGCCCGCCAACGCCTCGCGGATCTCCTGGCGCGTCGGGCGCGGATTTTCCTCGAGCAGCGATCTTGCGGACAGCAGGATGCCGGGCGTGCAGTAGCCGCACTGCGCCGCGCCCAACTCCGCGAAGGCGACCTGGAGGGGATGAAGATCGGACCCGGCCGCCATGCCTTCGATCGTCGTGATCGCCCGGCCCTCGAGCTGGACCGGCAGGAGGAGGCAGCTCAGCGCCGGCTTGCCGTCGATCAGCACCGTGCACGTGCCGCACTCGCCGAGCTCGCAGCCGTGCTTCGTGCCGGTGAGCTGCATGTCCTCGCGCAGAACCTCGAGCAGCGTCTTGTGCGAAGGCAGCAGCATCTGCCGCGATTCGCCATTGACGTCGAGCGTCAGCACCAGTCGCTCGACTGCACGCATGGCCTCGCGATGCAGTTGGTTCACGTCGATGTTTGACAGTGTAAAGACCGCCTCTGGATCCCAAGGTCATTGAACATCACACTGTCCGGCACATGTCTCTGATCGTCTTGGCGCAAGCCCACAGGTCGGGCGCCACGGCGTTCGCCCGGCTCGCCAACGGTTTGGGGTCGTCGGGATAGACGAGGATCGTCGACATCCCGAGCGCCAGCGCGGGCGCGATGTCGTTGTCCTCGCGATTTCCGATCACGACGCAACGCTCAGGCGGTACTTCTGCCCATCGCATCGCCATCTCGAACACGGCCGGATGCGGCTTGAGATGTCCGGCGTCGACGGACGTGATGATGCAGTCGATGTGCTCCGCCATGCCGAGGAGCCGGAAGTCCTCCCAGTAGCTTTTCGCGTCACGCCAGTACGTGTTGCTGGCGATCACGTTGCGCATGCCGAGACTATGGATCTCAGCCAGCAGCTCGCCCGCGCCCGGCAAGGGCTGCATCTGGTCGGAGATTGGGATCGACATTGCGCTGCGTAAGCGCCGGATCATGTCCTCGTCGGCCGGCAGTCCCTGACGGCTGAGGCACCCGGTGATGAGCATTTCCGCCGGCGAGTTGACCGAGGCGAGGTTCTCCGTCGAGATGGAGCGAGCCTCGTCGCCCGGCCGGCTACTTTCAATCAGATCGTCCGCCAGCGCCTCGACCGTCGCCGGCTCGATCCCGGGCATCGCCGCGCGGATCCGGAGGCGACGGCCGACGGCGTCCGCCTTTCGGATCGGCCATGAGTTCGGCCACAGCGTGCCGCCGACGTCGATGAGCGCCACCTCCAGGGCTCTCTGCACCGCGCTCTATCATCGCCTCCATGCGTTGGCTGACTTCAGGCGAGTCGCACGGCCCCCAACTCACGGTCGTGATCGAAGGCTTGCCCGCCGGCCTCGAGATCTCGGAGGAGGACCTTCGCAGGGATCTGGCGCGGAGGCAAGGCGGCCACGGCCGGGGCGGGAGGCAGAAGATCGAGACCGACGTCGCGCGCATCGTCAGCGGCGTGCGTGGCGGCTTCACGATCGGCAGCCCCGTCACGCTGGTGCTCGAGAACAAGGACCACGTCAACTGGACCGCCCAGATGACGGCGGCGAAGGAAGGCTTCGACCCCAAGGTCGTGACTCGGCTGCGGCCGGGCCATGCCGACCTCGCCGGGGCGCTGAAGTATGGCCACACCGACATCCGCAACGTGCTCGAACGCTCATCTGCGAGAGAGACCGCGACGCGGGTGGCCGCGGGCGGCGTCGCTCGCAAGCTTCTGGCTCATTTCGGGATCGACGTGATCAGCTTCACGCAGTCGATCGGCACCGTCGACATCGGTTTCGAGGGATGCGACCCCGACATCCTCACCATCGAGGACGTGGAAGCCTCACCCGTGCGCTGCCCCGACCCCGAAGCCTCGAAGCGCATGGTGGCCGAGATCGACGAGGTCGCGGAACTTGGCGACACTCTGGGCGGAACCTTCCGCGTCATCGCGCGAGGTGTTCCGCCAGGCCTGGGCAGCTACGTGCACTGGGACCGCAAGCTCGACGGCAAGCTGGCGCAAGCCGTGATGTCGATCAACGCCATCAAGGGCGTCGAGTTCGGTGCAGGATTCCAGGGCGCGGCCCGGCGCGGCTCTGACTTTCACGACCAGATCGACTACCAGGAAGGCCGTTTCCGACACCTGACCAACCGGGCGGGCGGCATCACCGGCGGTGTGACCAACGGCGAGCCAATCGATCTTCGCGTCGCGATCAAGCCGATTTCCACCATGAAGAAGCCGATGCAGTCGATCGACCTCAAAACCAAGGAAAAAACCGAAGCCCATTACGAGCGGAGCGACGTGTGTGTCGTGCCCGCAGCCGGGGTCATCGGCGAGGCGGTGGTCGCCCTGACGCTGGCCGATGCGTTATTGGAGAAGTTCGGCGGCGACTCGATGCCGGAGCTGGAGCGAAACTACCGCTCCTACATCGAGTCGATCGCTCAGTAGGGCGTCGCGCGGACGGGATTCATCGTCACGAGCCCGCCGGAGCAGATCACCACGTTCGCAAAAGCATCGGGTCCGACCCTGATCACCGCGGGTTCCGTGGAGCCGGGCGGTGTGATGCGGAGCTTGTAGACCGTCACGCACGGCTCGGCCTGGTCGTTCCACCGCAGAGGTGCGTAGGCGCGGCCGTGCGCAGGTAGGGCCACCGTTGCGAATGGAGCAGGGGTGAGCAGGAACAGGTCGTTGCGGCTCTGTTCGATTCGAGCCCGGACCGGCCGGCCTTCGAGGTCCAGCAGGTCGAGCTTCAGGTATCCGTAAAGCTCACATTCGCCCCCAGAGATGTTCCGGAGCTCGATGTCCGCCCGCACCGTTCCGGCTGCGACCCCGCCGCCGGCCAGCGCCATCTCGAGCGATGCCGTGTCGCAGCTCGACGATGTGGCGGTCTTGGGCGAGACACCGGTTGAGCAGGCCAGCATGAACATGGACGCGAGCAGGAGGGCGCTCACGCGCGTCATGCCTGTACAACGCGCATCCGCGCCGGCCCGTTACCTTGACCGTGGTGGGCGGCAAGGTGGTGACGATGGCGCAAGCCATCCAGCGATTCGTCCCCGACGGCGCCTCGGTGGCCATGGGTACGGCGCTGGAGCCCCTGATCCCTTTCGCGGCCGGCCACGAGCTGATCCGGCAGCGGCGCCGCGATCTGGCGCTCGTCGGACCGATCTCCGATGCTCTGTTCGATCAGCTCATCGGTGCGGGCTGCGTCCGGAGGGTCACCGCGGCGTGGGTGGGCAACGTGTCCGAAGGTCTCGGCCACTGCTACCGGCGCGCGTGCGAGCAGGGCATTCCCGCGCCACTCGAGGTGCACGACCATTCGAATTTCTCGGTTTCGCTTGCCCTGTGGGCGGCCGCCTGGCAGGTTCCCAGCCTGCCCACGAGTAGTCTCCTCGGCAGCGACATCCTGCGCACAAATCCGAACCTCGTCGCCGCTGACGGCCTGGTGCACGTGCAGGCCGTGCGGCCCGACATCGCGATCGTGCACGTCCAGCGCGCCGACGAGCATGGGCGCGCGCACGCATGGGGGCCTCTCGGGATCACCGAGGAAGCGGGACTCGCGGCCGACGGCGTGATCGTCAGCTGCGAGGACCTCGTGGACTCGAGCGTGACGCTCAGTGACCCGAACCGGATCCTCTTTCCGGAGACGAAGGTCGTCGCGGTCGTGCATGAGCCTGGCGGCGCGCACCCGTCCCCGGTGCAGGGCCATTTCAAGCGCGACCACGCCTTCTACCGCGACTACGCCGAGCAGTCGCGATCGGTCGCCGGATTCGAGGCCTGGCTGAGCCGCTGGGTTTTCGATGTGCCCGATCGCGCGTCATACATGAAGGAAATCGACGGCGAGGCGATCCGCATCACGCACCACCAGTTTTCAGCTCCGGCGGATTTTGGCGATACCTAGCTACACCCCGCAAGAGCTGATGGTCGCGGTCGCCTCGCGCGAGATCCGTGACGGCGACCTGGTCTTCGTTGGAATGCGCCTGCCGATACTGGCGTACGCGGTGGCTCGCAACGCGCACGCGCCCAACGCACGGGGCCTGTTCGAGGTCGGGTTGATGCGCGACCAGCCCGCGTCCGAGTTTCTCGGCACGATGGGCGATCCGCCGAACGTCACCGGCGCCCTGTGGGCGACGCGGATGTCGAACGTGATGGCTCTCATGGCGCAGGGCCGGGTCGACCTTGGATTCATCGGCGGCGCGGAGGTCGACCGGTTCGGCAACCTCAATACCTCTTATATAGGCGAGCCGAGCCGACCCAAGGTGAAGCTGCCGGGGAGCGGGGGAGGAGCCGACATCGCGATCCTGAGCCGGCGCTGGGTCACCCTCATGAGCCACGAGCGGCGGAGGCTCGTCGAGCGAGTCTCCTTCATCACGTCGCCCGGTTACGGCGACGGCACGCCGGGATGGCGAAAGCGCAACGGCTTGCTGGGAGGAGGACCCGTGGCGATCATCACGACGCTCGGCGTGCTGCGATTTTCAGAAGGTGGCGGCGAGGCGCACCTTGCTTCGGTGCATCCGGGCCACACCGTCGCCGACGTTCGCGCCAACACGGGTTGGGATTTGAAGGTCGCCGACGATGTAAGCGAGACGTCAGCACCTACCGATGCGGAGCTCGCGGCGTCTCGACGCTTCGATCCGGAGGGGTTTTGGACCGGCCCCTCCGCCCGCTCCGGGGGCACCTCCCCATGAATGGGAGGAGGTTCACCCTCGCATATAGCGATCCTTCGCGCGCATCGCGACGGTGATCTGTTTCCACTTGCGACGCTCGTCCAGGCGAAGACGAGCGTCGCTGCGCACCGCGACCGCGCGCAGCTCCCGCTGCAGCTTGCGGTAGCTGTCGAACCGCCCTCGTTCCAGGCGGCCGTCCGCCAGCGCGGCGGTGATCGCGCACCCTGGCTCAGTCACATGTGAGCAATCACTGAACCGGCAACGCAGCGCCAGCTCTTCGATGTCGTCGAAGACACCGCCGAGCGCGTCCTCACCTTCCCAGAGCTGCGCCTCTCGCAGGCCCGGCGTGTCGATGATCATGCCGCCGGTCGGAAGCTGGACCAGCTGGCGGTGACTCGTCATGTGACGGCCTTCGCCGGAACGATGGATCTCTCGGGTGGGCATCACATCCTGCCCGAGGATCGCGTTGATGAGCGTGGACTTGCCCGCGCCCGAAGGCCCGAGCAGCACGCCCGTGCGAGCGGGGCGCAGTTGGAGCTGGATCTCATCCAGTCCTTCGCCCGTCACGCTGCTGGTCACGATGACCGGTGCGCCCGCGGCAACGGACTCGAGCTCGACGCGAACCGAATCGGGCGAATCGCTGAGATCTGCCTTGGTCAGGATGACCGCCGGCACCGCACCGCTCTGCCACCCGATGGCGAGGTACCTCTCGACCCTGCGCACATTGACGTCGGTCGCCGCCACGACAACGAACGTGATGTCGACGTTGGCCGCCAGCACCTGCTGTTTTGTTTCCGTGCCCGAAGCCCGGCGGGAGAAGACGGCGCGCCGTTCGAGGATGGCGCCGATGACGCCACCGCTGAGCGCGACCCAATCGCCGACCGCCGGATCTACTCGGCGCGCGCTGGCGCGTTTTGTGGAGCTTCCGTCATGAATCAAGTAGTCCGCGCCGAAATCGGCGATGACGCGTGCCGGCGTCGCGGTCGGTAGGCCGGTCTGTGCGAACTTTTCGTCGAAGTAGGAATCCCAGCCCAGCATGGCAAGCTGGGAGGTCAGTCGAGGCAACTCGCATCCTCCAGGTGAGAACGGGTGGGCGGTGTCGGTCCGCCCGCGGAGGAATGCTTAGAAAGAAGCTCCGGAGGCGGCCGACGGCCGGACAACGATCACGACAACTTCAGCCATTCGAACGCCACCTCCTGTCAGGATTTCGGTGGCGCCAGCCTAGCACTACCTGCTCTTGAAGTCCGGCTTGCGCTTTTCGGTGAACGCTTTGATGCCTTCCTCGGCGTCGTCAGACACGAAGACCCGGCCGATCGCTTCGCGTTCGATGGCCAGCCCGAGGTCGAGAGGCCCGCCATAGCCCTGCGTGATCGCCAGCTTGGCGTGGCCGATCGCGACGCCCGCACCCGCCGCCAGCTTGGCCGCGTACTCGATCGCGCCCGCACGGCAGGCGGCAGCGTCTGGGAACAGGCGGTCGACGATGCCGAGGTCTTTCGCCTCGGCCGGCTTCAACGTCGTCGCGTTCGCGATGAGGTCGAGGCCCCTGGACAACCCAACCAGGCGGGGCAGCCTCTGCGTGCCACCCGATCCAGGAAAAAGCCCGAGGTTCACCTCCGGGAGGCCAATCTGGTAACCGCCCTCGGCCGCGAACCGCAGGTCGCAGGCAAGCGCAAGCTCAAGCCCACCACCAAGGCAGTGGCCCGCGATTGCCGCGATGAATACGAGCGGCGTGTTCTCCATCTTTCGAAACGCCTCGTGCGCCATGAGGGCGGTCATGAATCGCGACCTCGGGCTGCCCGCCGCGAAGACGCCCACGTCGGCGCCGGCCGAGAAAAACTTCTCTGAAGCGCTCGTCACCACGACAGCCGACTTGATGCTGAGGTCCAGGCGAGCATCGTCGATCGCACCGGCAAATGACCGCAGGAAGGCGTAGTCATAGCTGTTGGCGGGCGGGCGGTCGAGCACGATGATCCCGACGCCGCCTTCTTTCTCGAGCCTCACCGACATCTCACAGCCCTCCAAACGGCGCGCTGCCGACGACAGAGATAATTATCGAAGCAAGCCGAATACCGAAGAGGGGTGCCCAATGGCGACGATGATCATCGAAGGCGACAGAACCAAGGCCGCGTCCGGCGAGACGTACGAGATTCGCAACCCGGCCACCGGCGAGGTCGTTGACGAGGTGCCGGCCGGCGGACCAGCCGACGTCGACAGGGCGGCTCAGGCCGCGGCAAAAGCGTTCGGCACATGGTCCAAGCTGCCGTCCAACCAGCGTCGCGAGATCTTGCACAAGGCGGCGCAGCACATGCTGTCGAAGGTCGAGGAGATCGCGACCGTCCTGACCAAGGAGCAGGGGAAGACGCTGCTCGAGTCGCGACTCGAGGCACGGCGCTTCGGTGAAAACATCGGTTGGTTCGCCGACCTTGCCGACAAGATTCACGGCCAGTACGTCCGCCTCCCAGATCTGACGACTTACGGGCTCGTCGTCCGCAAGCCCATCGGCGTGTGCGGCGCCATCGTGCCGTGGAACTTTCCACTCACACTCGCCGCCAACAAGGTCGCGCCGGCGATTGCGGCGGGCAACACCGTCGTGCTCAAGCCCGCGAGCACGACGCCGCTGTCCACCTTGTTGTGCATAGAAGCGCTGATGGAAGGCGGCCTGCCTGAGGGAGTGGTCAACGTCGTCATCGGCCAGGCGACAGGTGAGGCGATCGTCGAGCATCCGCTGATCCGCAAGATCGCGCTCACCGGCTCCACGCCGACGGGCAAGCGCGTGATGGCGAAAGCGTCCGAGACCTTGAAGAAGGTCACGCTCGAGCTCGGCGGCAGCGATCCATGCATCGTGCTCGACGATGCCGACCTCGAAGGTGCCGCCCGCGCGATCTCGGTAGGCCGCTTCTTCAACTGCGGTCAGCAGTGTCTTTCCACGAAGCGGCTTTACATCCAGGAGGGCGTCTATGACTCGCTTCTGGAGAAGCTTGTGGCACGCGCGGCCAAGCTCAAGCCGGGTAATGGGCTCGACAAGGACAGCCGCATGGGCCCGATGCACACGGAAACGCAGCGCGCCGAGGTCGAGGCCCAGCTCAAGGACGCGCTCGATCGCGGCGCGAAGCTGATCTTCGGCGGCGGCAGGCCGAAGGGTCCCGAGTACGAGAAGGGCTGGTTCATCGAGCCGACCATCGTCGGCGAGGTGCCCGACGACTCCCGCATGTGGAAGGAAGAGGTCTTCGGGCCGGCGCTGCCGGTGCGCAAGATCAAAGACCTCGATGAAGGGCTCCGTCTTGCCAACGACTCGCAGTTCGGCCTGGGTTCGTCGATCTGGACCGCCAACATGGCAGCCGCCCATCGCGCGGTGCAGGAGCTCGAGGCCGGCTACACGTGGGTGAACTCGATCGTCATCGCACACGACGAGCTGCCGTTTGGCGGGACGAAGCAATCGGGCTTCGGCAAGGAGCATGGCGTGGAGGCGTTCCT
>Ga0209807_1000040_pt1 | contig 54280 bp, 36 predicted proteins | sample GraSoiAngelo_154_FD_186168 | JGI IMG/M metagenome (GOLD analysis project Ga0209807, IMG submission 186168) | Grasslands soil microbial communities from the Angelo Coastal Reserve, California, USA - 14_1009_13_20cm (SPAdes) (version 2) | ecosystem: Environmental > Terrestrial > Soil > Grasslands ... | reverse complement strand
CCTGGGCATCACCATGCGCATGATCGACCAGACGCTCTACAACGCTTTCGGCCAGGCGCAGGTCTCGACGATCTATTCGGCGCTCAACCAGTACCACGTCGTGATGGAGGTCGCGCCGCAGTACTGGCAGAGCCCAGAATCGCTCGCGAACGTGTACGTTCTCTCGCCCACACGCGGCCAGGTGCCGCTCTCCGCGGTCGCCCGCTACGAGCCCACCACGGCGCCGCTCGCCGTCAACCATCAGGGCCAGTTCGTCGCCACGACGATCTCCTTCAACTTGGCGCTCGGCGTGTCGCTCGGCGAGGCAGCCGACGCGGTCAACCGAACGATGGCCGAGATCGGCGTGCCGACCACCGTGCACGGCAGCTTCCAGGGGACGGCGCGCGCCTTCCGGGCGTCGCTCGACAGCCAACCGTGGCTCATTCTCGCGGCGCTCGTCACCGTCTACATCGTGCTCGGCGTCCTCTACGAGAGCTACGTGCACCCGATCACGATCCTCTCAACGCTGCCTTCGGCGGGCGTGGGGGCGCTGCTCGCGCTCATGCTCGCGCGCACCGAGTTCAGCATCATCGCGCTGATCGGCGTGATCCTGCTGATCGGCATCGTGAAGAAAAACGCGATCATGATGATCGACTTCGCGATCGAAGCCGAGCGAAGCGGAGGCAAGAGCCCCGAGGCCGCGATCTTCCAGGCGTGCCTCTTGCGCTTCCGCCCGATCATGATGACGACTCTCGCCGCGATGCTGGGCGCGCTGCCGCTCGCGATCGGCTTCGGCGACGGCGCCGAGCTGCGCCGGCCGCTTGGCATCGCCATCGTCGGCGGCCTTGCCGTCAGCCAACTGCTCACACTGTATACAACCCCCGTCGTGTACCTCTATCTCGACCGCTTCCGCCTGTGGTGCAGGCGCATCTGGGCTGGACGCGCGGAGCGGCCCTCACCGGAGGCGCCGTGAGGCGAAGCGCAGCGGGGATCCTTGCGCTCGCGCTCGCTGCTTGCGCGGTCGGACCCGATTACCAGCGCCCGGAAGCTGTGGTTTCCGCCGCGTACAAGGAGGCCGTGGGGTGGAAAACCGCCGAGCCTCGCGATGAGGCGAGCCGCGGCGACTGGTGGGAGATCTTCGGCGATCCGCAGCTCTCCGCGCTGATCGCAAGCATCGACTTCTCCAATCAGAACGTGCTGCTCGCCGAAGCGAGGTTCCGCCAGGCGCAGGCCTTCGCGGCCCAGTCGCGCGCCGCGCTTTTCCCGACGCTCGACGCCGACGCCTCGATCACGCGCAGCCGCTCGGCGGGCGCGGTCAGCGACAACCGCTCCGTGGCGCTCAATTCCTCCTGGGAAATCGATCTGTGGGGGCGCCTGCGCCGTGCGCTTGAATCGAGCGCGGCGAACGCCCAGGCGAGCGCGGCGGATCTCGCGGCGGCGCGCCTCTCGGCGCAGGCCGAGCTCGCTTCCAACTATTTCCAGCTGCGGGTGCTGGACGCGCAGAAGCAGCTCCTCGGCGACACCGTGACCGCCTTCGACAAGTCGCTCGAGCTCACCCGCAATCGCTACGCGGCGGGCGTCGCCGCCAAGGTCGACGTGGTGCAGGCCGAGACGCAGCTGAAAAGCACGCTCGCGCAATCGATCGATACCGGCGTGCAGCGCGCTCAGCTCGAGCACGCGATCGCGATCCTCATCGGCAAGCCGCCCTCCGAGTTCTCGATCGCGCCCGTGCCGCTCGCGGTGACGATGCCGCGCGTTCCGCTCGGCCTGCCCTCGGAGCTGCTCGAGCGCCGGCCCGACGTCGCCGCCGCCGAGCGCCGCGCCGCCGCCGCGAACGCGCAGATCGGCGTCGCGAAGGCCGCGTACTTTCCGTCGCTCACGCTCTCGGCGAGCGGCGGTTTCCGCAGCGCGAATGCCGCCGATTTGTTCACCGCCCCGAGCCGCTTCTGGTCGATCGGCCCGGCGCTCGTGCAATCCGTCTTCGATGCCGGCCTGCGGCGCGCGCAGACCGAGGAGGCGATCGCGGCCTACGACGCGACCGTCGCCGAGTACCGCCAGGCCGTGCTCGCCGGGTTCCAGGAGGTCGAGGACAACCTCGCCGCGCTGCGCATCCTCGAGGAGGAGGCGAAGGTGCAGGACGAGGCCGTGCGCGCAGCGCGCGAGTCCGTGGTGCTGACCACCAACCAGTACAAGGCGGGCATCGTGAGCTACATCAACGTGGTGACGGTGCAGACCACCCAGCTCAGCAACGAGCGCACCGCGGTCGGCATTCTCGGCCGGCGGCTCGTCGCGGCCGCGACCCTGGTGAAGGCGCTGGGCGGCGGGTGGGACGCCGCGGCGCTTGTGCAGAAGTAGCCGGCCCGGGGGCTTGGTTCCGGAGTACCTGTCGCCGGAAGCAGACAGTATGCCTCGCCGCGAAGGTGTAGCTGTCGAGCTACAAATTGCGGATGCGCCGATAAATTCGGGGAGCGCAGCCTCAAGAGACCTGGCCCATCCGAGCTATTGTTTATTTCACTCTTGTAACACATGCCTAACGTAGGCTTGTTCCCACGCCCATGGAATTGGCATGGCAAAGGACTTATCGGGCTGGGACAAGAACGGGCCAAGGGGCCATCCTAAGGCCAGTAGTGAGGCATGAATATCTGGCTTGAAATCTCCAAACTCCCCGCACATTCAAGTTCCACGGGATCATGCAAACGGTGGTTGGGAAGCACTACGGCGCCGGACGCCTCGCCAAGGCTTAACTAGCGGCTGGACGTGAAGGCGAGCACCCTGGAGGACGCGGGTATGACCCGGCCACGTTTGATGCGGTGGTCATGCCTCACGTCATCGAGCATCTTGACGATCCGGCCGGCACCTTGGAAGCCATCGCCCGCGTGCTGCGGCCGCACGGATTCCCGGCCGTTGAAACGCCGGTCTACGACACGCTGATGTATCGCCTGCTCGCATCCGCGCCAGAAATGGCTGCGGGTACGCGCTGATCCGCAGTTCGGGAGAGGCGCCATGACTTCTGTAGTCGATACGTACGAACTGTCCCCGATGCAGGCGGGAATGCTGTTCCACGGCCTCAGCGGAGGAGATGCCGGCGCCTACATCGAGCAAGTGGTCGCAACGCTGCGCGAGCCGCTGGACGAAGCGCAGTTCATTCGCGCCTGGCAGCGGGTCGCCGAGCGGCACCCGGTTCTGCGCAGCCGTTTTCGCTGGGAAGGCGTCGCGCAACCCATGCAGGACGTGATCGAGCGCGTTCAGATCCCGGTCGAGCGGCTCGATTGGCGCACTCTCGCGGAGGCCGAGCGCCAGCAGCGGTTTCAGGCGCTCCTGGACCGCGAACGCACGCGCGGCTTCGAGCTTGATCAAGCACCGCTCATGCGTCTGGTGTTAGTGCGCGCGGCAGAGTGCGAGCATTGGGTGCTGTGGACGACTCATCACGGCTTTCTCGACGGGCGCTCAAGGTTTCTCCTCTGGCAGGAGGTGTTTGCTTTCTATGAGGCCTTTTTGCGCGGCAGGGACACCGAGCTGCCGCTGCCTCGTCCGTATCGCGACTACATCGAGTGGCTGCGACAGCTCGATTACGACTCCGCCAAAGGCTACTGGCAAGGCGTTCTTTCAGGTTATCGCGCGCCTACCCCTCTCGTGGTGGCGCGTGATCGCGAAGCCGAGAACGTCAAAGGGGACTCCTGTGGAACTCACGAAGTCCGTTTGTCGGCGGCACTCACCGCCGCTCTCAGAAAGCGGGCACGCGAGGCGTCGGTAACGCTCAACATGCTGTTGCAGGGTGCCTGGGCCCTGCTTCTGCACCGCTACTGCGGCGAATCGGACATCGTCTTCGGTGTTACCCGCGCTTGCCGGTCGTTCCTTGAAGGTGCCGGGGATATGGTCGGCCTGTTCATCAATACGCTGCCGATACGAGTGCGTATCGATCCCGAATCCGAGCTGGTGAGCTGGCTGCGGCAACTGCGCGCTCAGCAGGTGGCGCTGCGCGACTACGAGCACACGCCGCTGGTCAGGGTCCAAGGCTGGAGCGAGCTGCCCCGAGGCATGCCGCTGTTCGAGAGCATCCTGGTGTTCGATAGCCATACGCTCGATGCGCAGCTGCGGGCCTTGGGTGGGGCCTGGAGCGAGCGCCGCTTTCTAGGTCTCGGCCATACGAACTATCCGCTGACGGTCGTTGCCTATGGTGACCGCGAGCTTCTTCTGCAGATCGAGTACTCGCGCAAGCGCTTCGATGACGCCGTCGTCGCGCGCATGCTGGGCCATCTGCAGACGCTGCTCGAGGGGATGGCAGCTCGTCCTGAGGCCAAGCTGAAGGACCTGCCGCTTTTGACCGAAGCCGAGCGCCGTCAGTTAGTCGAGCTCTGGAATCGGACCTCGGTGGCCTATCCGCCGGCGCGCTGCGTGCACGAGCTGGTCGAGGAGCAGGCTCACATTCGCCCGGAGGCGCTCGCAGCGGAAGGCGGCGGGCGGAGGGTGACCTACCGGGAGCTCGACGAGCGCGCGGAAGCATTGGCCGGGCAGCTGCGTACGCAGGGTGTGCAGTCGAATTCCCTGGTCGCCGTCTATCTCGAGCGCTCGATCGAGATGCTCGTCGCCATTCTGGGCGTGTGGAAAGCGGGCGGGGCTTATGTGCCCATCGATCCGGAGTATCCCGCCGAACGCATTCGCTTCATGCTGGAAGATACGCAGGCGGTCGTGACGCTGACACGAAAGCATCTTGCCGCGGCCTTGCCCGCCTCGGATGCGGCGGTTCTGCACGTGGACGCGTCGCAGGGCAGCGTCGACGGACGCTCCGGGCGCCGCCTCGAGCGCCGCCCCATGTCGCCGCAACAACTCGCCTATGTGATTTACACCTCGGGCTCGACCGGCCATCCGAAGGGGGTGCCGATCGAGCACGCGAGCCTGTTCAACCTGATTTGCTGGCATCAGCAGGCTTACGACGTCAAGCCGGACGATCGTGCCACGCAGATCGCCGGACCAGCCTTTGACGGCTCGGTATGGGAGGTCTGGCCGTACCTCACCGCGGGCGCCAGCGTGCATATTCCCGATGCCTCCACGCGCCTGGATGCCGGGCTGATGGTGCGCTGGCTGGCAGAGCGGCAAATTACCCTGAGCTTTCTGCCCACGCCGCTCGCGGAGGCAGTGCTGCGAGAGAACTGGCCCGAGACTGCGGCGTTGCGCGTCCTGCTCACCGGCGGTGACAAGCTCAACCAGCGGCCCGCACACAAGCTGCCGTTCCGGCTGGTCAATCATTACGGCCCCACCGAGAACAGCGTCGTGAGCACGTGCGCCGAGGTGACAGCCGAAGGCGCGCGGAACGCCGCACCGCCCATAGGCCGACCGCTTCCCAACACCCGCGCCTACGTGCTGGATCGTCACTTGCAGCCGGTGCCGATCGGGGTGCCGGGCGAGCTGCTCCTGGGCGGAGCGCAGCTGAGTTCGGGCTACTGGAATCGCGCAGAGCTCACCGCAGAAAAGTTCATTGCGGATCCGTTCCGCCCGGAATCTGGCGCGCGGCTGTACAAGACCGGCGATCTTGTGCGCTGGCTGCCAGAAGGCGACATCGAGTTTCTCGGTCGCATCGACCATCAGGTCAAGATTCGCGGTTTGCGCATCGAGCCGGGGGAGATCGAAGCATGCATCACCCGGCACGCTGCCGTGCGCGAAGCGGTGGTCATCGCGCGCGAGGACATCCCGGGCGACAAGCGCCTGGTCGCCTACCTGGTGAGCGCGAGTCCGCCTGCCGACTTGGCGGATCAGCTGCGCGCGCTGATCCGCGCCGCCATGCCCGAATACATGGTTCCGGCAGCTTTCGTTCTGTTGGATGCGTTTCCGCTCTCCCCTAACGGCAAGGTGGATCGCAAGGCGCTGCCGGCGCCCGAAGCCGCGGCCTACGCCGGCCGTGGCTTCGAGGCGCCGCTCGGCGACATTGAGAGCGCGCTGGCGCAAATCTGGTGCGACGTGCTCAAGCTCGAACGCGTCGGCCGCCACGACCAGTTCTTCGATCTCGGCGGCAATTCTCTGATGGCCATGCAGGTGGTGTCCCGCGTGCGGCAGAGGCTCGTCACCGAGCTGCCCCTGCGCGAGCTCTTCGCCGCTCCGACCGTCGCGCGCCTGGCGGCGCGCATCGAGGTGCTCCGCGCGCAGCCCGGGTCGGCGCCCGCCTTCGACGCGCTCACTTGGCTGGCGAGCTCCGGCCAGTCGCCCGGGGTAACCGGAAACAGGGAGCAGACCGAGCTGTGACGATAGCGCCCCTGCTTGCAGAGCTGCGCAGCCGCGATATTCAGGTCTGGGCCGACGGCGAGCGGCTGCAGTGCAATGCCCCGGCGGGTGCGCTGACGCCCGAGTTGCGCGATCAGTTGCTGCAGCGCCGGAGCGAGATCCTCGAATTCCTGCGCGGGCCGGCGGAGCTCTCGTTCTCGCAGGAGCGGCTCTGGATCCTGGATCAGATCGAGCCGGGCGGCGCAGCCTATGTCGTGGCGATGGCGCTCGAGATGCGAGGCGCCCTCGATGTGCCGGCGCTCGAGCGCGCCCTAGGGGCGCTCGTCAGCCGCCACGAGTCGCTGCGCACGGTGTTCGCGAACACCGAGGGAAGGCTGCTGCAGATGGTTTTAGACCCGGCAGCATGGACGCTGCCAGTCGCGGAAGTGAGCAGTGAGGCCGAGATGAGCGAGCGGCTGCGCGAGGAAACCTCGCGCGGCTTCGACTTGGCGCGCGGTCCGCTGTTCCGTGCGCAGCTTTACCGGCTCGCGGCGGACGTGCACGTGCTGACGCTGGCGATGCATCACATTATTTCGGACGGCTGGTCGCTGGGCATCCTGACCCGGGAGTTGGGCGAGTTGTACGGGTGCCTTTCGCGTGGAGAGCCGGCCATGCTACCGGCGCTTCCGCTCCGGTACCGCGACTTCGCGCGCTGGCAGCGCAGTTGGCTGCAAGGCGAAATGTTGGAGGCCCAGCTCTCGCACTGGCGCGCGCGCCTCGCGGGGGCCCCTCAAGTGCTCGAGCTGCCTCCCGATCGGCCGCGAGCGCCAGTGAGGAGCCAGCGCGGTAAAATCTACAGCTTCACGCTGCCCCTCGAGCTGGCCGACGCGCTGCGTGGGCTTGCGCGACGCGAAGGAGCGACTCTCTTCATGACGCTCCTCGCGGGCTTCACGCTGCTGCTTTCGCGTCACAGCGGCCAGCAGGATGTCCTGGTGGGTACGCCGGTGGCCAACCGCAGCCGCGCCGAGATCGAGGACGTGGTCGGCTGTTTCGTCAATACACTGGTGCTGCGCGCCGATCTGTCGGGCGATCCCTCGACGAGCGGGTTTCTCGCCCGCCTGCGCGAAGTGTGTCTGGACGCCTTTGCGCACCAGGACCTGCCCTTCGAGCGGCTGGTGGAGGAGCTGCGGCCCGAGCGCGACCTGAGCCGCAATCCCGTGTTCCAGGTGATGTTTGCTTTGCAGAACGCGCCGCAGCGCCCGCTCGAGCTGGCGGGGATTACGGTAACGCCGCTCGACATAGACCGCAGCACGGCGCAGGTCGAACTCACGCTGCACGTCTGGGAGACCGCCGAGGGGCTCAGCGCGACCTTCGAATACGCGAGCGAGCTGTTCGAGGAGTCGACTATCGCGCGCATGGCCACTCATTGGCGCTTGCTCCTTGAGGGGATGATCGCTTCGCCCGAGCGCTGCGTGTGGGAGCTGCCGCTGTTGAGCGAAGCGGAGCGGCGTCAACTGCTGACGGAGTGGAACCAAACGGCGGTGGAATACCAGCGCGATTCATGTGTCCACGAACTATTCGAGGCGCAGGCGGAACGCACCCCGCAGGCGATAGCGGTCAGATTCGAAGGACAGCGCCTGACCTACCAGGAATTGGATCGCCGCTCCAATCAGCTAGCTCATCATTTGCGCGAGCTGGGCACAGGTCCCGAGGTGCTGGTCGGTATCTGCGTGGAACGTTCGCTGGAGATGGTCGTCGGCTTGTTGGGCATTCTCAAGGCGGGAGGTGCCTATGTGCCGATCGATCCAAGCTACCCGGCAGCGCGCCAAGCCTTCATGCTCCAGGACAGCCAGGCCAAGGTGCTGCTTACCCAAGCGCACCTGCTACCCCGCATGCCGAGCCACGGCGCCACCACCGTGCGCTTGGATGCGGACTGGCACAGGCTTGAGCGCCTGCCCACGAGCTCCCCGGCTCGCCTCGCCGACCCTACACACCTCGCCTACGTCATCTACACCTCCGGATCCACGGGACAGCCAAAGGGTGTGTGCATCGCGCACCGAGGTCTGGTCAATTACCTGAGCTGGGCCATAAGCGCTTACAAGGTGGCCGAGGGCACAGGCGCCCCGGTGCATTCGTCCCTCGCCTTCGACCTGACCGTCACGAGCATCTTCACACCGCTCCTGGTCGGTCGCTCCGTCGAGCTGCTGCCCGATGATCAGGGCGCCGAGGCGCTCGCCAGGGCGCTGCAGACGGCGGCCGGATACAGCCTGGTCAAGCTCACCCCTGCCCACCTGCAGGCTTTGCAGCTGCAGCTGCGGCCAGAGCAAGTGGCGGAACGGACCCGAACGTTCGTCATCGGCGGTGAGCAACTACGGGCCGAGGCCACAGCGTTCTGGCGCCAGCACGCGCCGCACACCTTGCTCGTCAATGAATACGGGCCGACAGAAACCGTAGTGGGGTGCTGCGTGTACATGGTGACGCCCGAGACTCGGAGCCACGGATCGATTCCCATCGGCCGACCCATCGCCAACACGCGCTTGTATATCCTCGACCGGTACTTGCAGCCGGTACCGATCGGGGTGGCGGGGGAACTCTGCATCGGCGGCGATGGCGTGGCGCGTGGTTACCTGAATCGATCGGAGCTGACGAAGGAGCGATTCGTCGCCGATCCATTCAGCCCGGAATCGGGGACGCGCTTGTTTAGGACCGGTGATTTTGCACGCTACCTGCCCGACGGCAATATCGAATTCCTCGGGCGCCGCGACGACCAGGTCAAAGTCAGCGGCTTTCGCATCGAGCTGGGCGAGATCGAATCGGTGCTCGGCTGGCTCCCCCAGGTGCAAGAGGCTGTCGTGGCGCTGCGCGAGGACGAGCCGGGCAGGCGCCGCCTCGTCGCGTATTTGGTTCTCAAGCCGGGGCAGGCTGATGCGCCGCGCGAATTGCGCAGCCTCCTGAAGCAGCACCTGCCCGATTACATGCTGCCGTCCGCGTTCGTCAGCGTGGACAGGCTGCCACTGACCCACAATGGCAAAGTCGACCGAGCCGCTCTGCCGGCGCCGGACTTCGAGCATCAGCTCAAAGAAGCGTTCGTCCCGCCGCGCACCGAGTGGGAGCTGAGGCTGGCGCAACTCTGGCGGGAGCTGCTGCGCGTCGAAAGGGTGGGCGTGGACGACAACTTTTTCGCCCTGGGCGGCAACTCCTTGATGATCGTCAGGCTGATCAGCCAAATAAACCAAAGGCATCAGCTGAATCTCCGCGTGGTGGAGCTCTTCCGGAATCCGACCGTAGGGCAGCTGGCGAGGCTGATCGATGCACAGCAACCGAAGAGTAAGCAACAGCCGGCGGTGGTTCAGTTGCGGAAAGGACAGGCTGAGCCTCCCGTATATTTCATTTACGCCGGACCAACCGAGTTCCGCCTCGCGAAGTCCATGGGCGAGCAGCACGCGGTATTCGGCATCGAGGCACCGTGGCCCCTTGCGTGGCGTGACGCGGTGACCAGCAACCGGAAGTCCGGCTTTCCAACCATGCAGCAATTGGTTGCCCCGTATGTGGCGGCGCTGGGCGCGCATACGGGCGCTTCCCCCTGCGTCCTGGCGGGACATTCCTTTGCGGGGCTCATGGCCTTCGAGGCGGCCCATCAATTCCAGCGGCAAGGCGGCAAGGTGGAAATGGTGATGCTGCTCGATACCTGGGCCACGCCGCCGATTCCCCATCGAGTCGCGTGGCATCAATGGCGTCAGAACTGGAAGCAAGCGCCGCCGAACGGTTCGCGCCTGCGGAACTCTTGGCGCATAAGCCGGTGGTTGCTTGGACAGGAGAAGTACAGGATATGGTCATTCTTCAATCGTCTGGCGGTGGATCCAAACGATCTGACCACGATTTTCGACGAGCAGGGCATGCCGCTGCCGGGACGGCTACTCGAGCGCGCGTATTCGAAAATCGTCGATTCTTACCACCCGCGCTGCCTGGATGCCCGCGGAGTTCTTTTTCGGACAGAATCGATCGATGGCAATTCAGTCGTGCGCGGCTTCGACGACAGCCAAGGTTGGCAGAACCTGTTCAGCCGCGGACTGGAGATCATTCCGATGGTCGGGGACCATCTTTCGATGATCCGCGAGCACCATCCGAAACTGGCGCTGGAGATGAACGAAGTGCTGAAGCGACATCGGTCGGAGCATGACAATCAGACCGGGGAAATTGCATCTGTGAAAAGTCCGGACTCCTGAGCCGTGAGCGCATCGGCGCCCGCTAAACGAACGATGTTGCGCACCATCTAGCGCTACGATGCGCCGAGCGGGCTGTCGCTAATTTGCGACGATCAGCGACGCCATCACCTGTGACCTTATTCACTCTGGCGATTTCCGCGCTCGCTAAGTTGACCGCAGTTCGCGTGACGATCCAGCGCCGGTGCGGTACAGCGGCATCATGCTATGGTTTTGCTTTTTGGGGGATTGACCAAGAGGAAACGCGCATGAACAAGCCAGCATTTCAGCTTGCAGGAACAGTGATCACCGCGGCGCTGACCGCGAGCGGCTGCGTCAGCACGGGCGAATTCGAGAAGGTGCAGGCCGACAAGGGCCAGCTCGAGCAGCAGACGCGCGAGCTGCAGTCGCAGCGCAGGGCGCTCGAGGAGGAGAAGACGGCTCTCGAGCGACAGCAGGGCAAGCTGCGCGCCGAGCTTGAGGCGCTAGCGAGGCAGAAGGCCCAGCTCGAGACCTCGAACCAGCAGACCAAGTCGCAGTACGACGGGCTGGTGCGCAATCTCACCGAGGAGGTGAAGAAGGGCCAGCTCCAGGTGCGCCAGTTCAAGGACATGCTGACGGTCGAGGTCGCCGAGCAGCTGTTCTTCGATTCGGGGCGCGCGACGCTCAAGGAGCAGGGCAAGGCGGTCCTCTCCAAGGTCGGCGAGGCGCTTAAGGGCTACGAAGACAAGGTCATTCGCGTCGTCGGCCATACCGACAACGTGCCGATCTCCACGGCGCAGTTCCCCTCGAATTGGGAGCTGTCGGCCGCCCGGGCGACAACGGTAGTGCGCTTCCTGCAGTCGGCCGGCGTGGCGCCCGAGCGCCTGACGGCATCGGGGCGCGGGGAATTCTCGCCCGTCGCGTCGAACGACGACGCCGAGGGGCGCAGGAAAAACCGCCGCATCGAGATCACGCTCGTCGACCGGAACGTGGCGCAGGAGGTTCAGAGCAGCGGCGCCAAGTGATCGTTAGGGCCGCACAGCAGCTGTGCGGCCCGCTGTCTCAACCCGCCGCGCCGCGCTGAAGCGGGAGGACCTTTTTATGCGTCCTGGACCGCGACGGTGCGCTTGTCTGCGCTCGCCAAACGGCTGCGGATCATGTCCGCTCGTTTGAAGATTTTCTCGCGCAGATCCTCGCGCGGGGCTTTTGGCACGGCATCTGCCTTGTTCTCGACCATCGGCTCGATCTTCAGCGCAGCCAGCTTACGCACCAGCCTGCGCACGGCGCGCGACTCATCCACCAGATACTCGCTCGCCCCCACGCGAAGGAAATTCCATCCCAGTCTCTCCAACGTTTGCTGTCTTTCCATCTTCGAGAGCACCGAGGCCTCAGGGACAATCCGGTCCCCGTCGCACGAGATGACCGCTTTCGTTCCGGCGTCGCCCTGGATCAAGAAATCGACTTCGAACTCGCCGATGAGGTACTTCGGCAGCACGCGATAGCCAAGCTCGAGCAGCTTTTGGTACAGCGATTTCTGGAATCCTGATTCGAATTTCACATTCGGGCGCTCGGCGCGCTTCGACTGCGCCGCGTGCTGCTCGGCGTGTGAAACGAGCCTGAGCCTCAGGTCGCCTTTCTTCAGGTGGCTGGGGTCCATCGAATAGACCACCCACAACTGGTCGCGCGCGCGGCTCGCGGCCACGTTGTAGACCCTGCGCCATTCATCCGAGCTCCTGACAGCCAGCATCTCTCCCTTGCGGGCGGTGTCCACGAGCGACAGGAACACCACGTCTCGTTCGTCCCCCTGGAACTGCGAGGCATTGCCGCACAGGATCCGCCTGCGCCGATATTCCGTGGCGCTCAGGCGCCGTCTCAAGATCGAGTCGATCTTGACCGCCTGCTCCGTTCCCACCATGCAGATCACGCCGATGGTGCAGTCTTCGAATTCCTCGAGGCGGCACATTGCCGTGATCAGCGAGGCCACTTCCAGGGCTTCCACTTCGTTGGTCTTGTTGTCAGAAGACGCGTCTCGCACGCGGTGCGCAATCAAGTGGGGATAGACCCGGCTCGTGGACGCCTCTCTCAAGGGAAGGATTTCGCCCCCATAACAGAGCTGGTTGCTGAACTCGATGATCTCGGGCACACAGCGGAAATGCTCGACGAGCCGGACCACGCCGCCAAACGCCTGCCGGGCAAGATCATAGACCGACGTTTTTCCATCGTAGAGTTGCTTGTTCGGAACTCCGTCCAGGAACTCGTCGACCAGCGCTTGCACCCGATTGGTCTCGAACCCCACTGCATAGGGACTCACTTGTTCATGATCGCCGATGACCACCACCTTCTTGCCCAGGGCGAAGGCGGCGAGCCCCAGCACATCGCATTGGCTCGCCTCATCGATGAGGATCACGTCGAAGTCGATGGTGCCGAGCTCGAAGCTTTCAAGCGCTGCCGCGAGCGGCATGATCCAGACCGGCACCGCCTGGTGGCACTCCAGGAGCGTCTTGCGCGCTTCCTCCTTGAATTTCCCTACCAGCTTGCCCGTGCCTTTGCCGATTTTCCGATGCAGCCCTAGCCACCCATTCAAAGCCTGCTGCTGCTTCAACCCCGTTCTTTCTAGCTGGGCGCGCCAGGCGAGTTTCTCGACATACAGGGCATTGACCTTCTGGCCCTTCTCGCCGATGAGAGCAACTCGGTCCTCGAGCTTCTCGATATCCAACCCGCCGAGGCCCAGCAGCTTCTGGGCCAACTGCCGATGCGTCCATGCCTTGTCAAGATTCCCGGGAGGCTCGGCTGCATCATGCGGGGGCTCGGCAAGACTGATCGCCTCCGCCCAGCGCGGCGCGACTTCCGACAGTTGCTGCAACAGCTTCTTTCGCTCCTCGAATGCAGGCCTCAACTCGAGCACTTGCCCAAGCCGCTTCCAGGCCTTGTCGTACGCATCGTAGTCAATCGCCTTGAACGCCTGCTCCAGGGTCTTCAGGAGCGCTGCCGACGCCTCCGTGGGCTTGACCGCGCGAACCGTTTTGAGCCAAAGAGCCCGTTTTCCCTTCAGGTCCTTCAGCTCCAGGTTTTCAAGCTGTTTGCCTGCAAGCGGAATCAGGTGATCCCGAATGAGTTGGACGATCCGCGCTGCTTCGGCCTCCTTTTGCCGCTGGAGCGGTAAACGATTGAACAACGGCTCCCACTTGAGCCCGACTTCGGCCATTTCGCCTTTAAGCGCGCCCCAGCGCTCATCCATCCACTTGGCGGCCGTTTCGAGCTTGGCGGCGTAAGCCGACATGGTCTCTTCGGGCTTGGGCCCCATCTCCTGGGAAGCTGGCGCCGCCAGAGCTTCCATCTGTCGATCCCAGCGCTTGCGCAGGTTGTCGCGCAGCTGCTGGATTTCCACCAGATGGAGGACCGCTTCAAAGTGCTCGATCTCCTTGAGCTCGCCTTGGTCAGTCTTTGCTTCCTGCGTGAGCCTGGTCCATTCCGGGTGGAACAGCGACTTCAGCTTCTTGAATTGTTTCGGCGATTTCAAATGCAGGATGATCTCTTGCAGGATCCGGATCTGGTCCTGCACCGATAGGGTCGATCGAATGGAAGGGCCGAGGCGAACGACCAGCTTCTCCCTCTTGGCGATCTCGTCCCCGGTAGTCCTGATCAAGTCGATGAGCTCCAGCCACGTGCCGGCCCGATCGCCGCCCTCGCCGCCGGCTTGCACGCATGCCATGAACCAGCGCGCATCCAGCTCCACGCCCTCGAGAGCGTATGCCAGGTGATGCTTGAGCCGCTCAAGCGCCACCACGCTTACGCTGTCGCGCTCCCAATTGCTCTTGCTCTCTTCGGGGATCTTCTTGTCGAGAGCCTCGAACTGGTCGAAATAGCTGATGAACTCCTTGGTTGAAGGCAACTGGTCCAGGCTTGGAAGCGGGCCGGAGAGAAGCGCCCTGTCTTCGGCGGTCAGCTCCGAATTGATTCGGTAGAGTCTCTTTACTGCTGACTCGCTCAGGGGGCATTTCGAAGATTCAGAGACCGGACCGGGGATCCATCCGTGCTGCTCGCGCTCGGCGGCGATTCTCCTGGCGCACTCGGCCGGAAGGATCTTCTCGCCGTCAAATTCCACGCGCCCATACTCGAGCAGTGCCGCCTGCCGAAGCTTCTGCCTCAGCTCGGCCGATTCCTTCGTAAGCTCCATGCGCTCGGACTCGATCTCCCGAATCTCTTTATCGAGCTTGGCAACGCTGGCTTTGGCGAGGTAGTTGATGATCCCGGAAATGGACTCCTGGAGTTCCTTGGAGCTGTCGTCATCTCCGTGAAGCACGCTCACGCATAGCGGCCTCAAGCTCGGCGCGACGTGTTCCTTGACGACTCGCAGCGCTTTCGAGGCGTGGCTCGTCACCAGGATTCTCTGACGCTTGGCCAGCAAATGCCCGATGAGATTGGCGATGGTATGCGTCTTACCGGTCCCGGGAGGGCCCTGCACCATGACGGTGTCTTTTGTTTCGAGTTCCTCGATCACTCTTCGCTGCTCCGGATTGGCGTGCTTGGTCAGCAACAGGTCGATCGAAGATGTCGCGGCTGCCTCGCCTGCTGCTTGCTTGGCCGGGCCTTCTTCTCTGCCGACCAGTCTCAACAGGGCCTCGGGCAGACGGTCCAGGGCGGGGAGCTTTTCGATATACGATTCGAGCGCCTCGACGTAGCCCTGGCCGCGATAGCCCAGGAAAAAGAGCGGGCCGCGATAGATGCACGGCACGTCATCGGATGGAATCTGGGCGATCGATTCGCCATAGAGCCCGTCTGGCCAGAACTTGTGGATGAAGCTCTTGAAGAATTCGCTGGTGGCTTGCGCATCCAGCGGATGAAGCGAATCTCTGGCGATCTGCTCGCGTAGCTGCTGGATGGCCTTCCCGTCGATGCCCACATATCTCAGCAAGGGTGTGTAAAGCTCGGGGCCCTCCGGGGATTCCTTGATCAGGAACTCGGGCACCGAAGGATTGAATACGAGCTCGACACGCTGGAGCAAGATCGGGTGATGGATGAGGACGTCCTGTTTCTTGATTCTGAGAATTCCATCTGCCACAAACAGCTGCAATGTTTCTGACTCCCGTTCGAATTTCCCGTAGAGGTCGAAGAGATCCAAAAACACGTTGAGGGCATCGCGAAGCGGCTCTTCGCTCTTCTCCCATTCCCGCTTTTGTTCGTACCACTTCTCAAAGGCTTCGACCCGCTCCGGCGACTGCTCGAACAGCTCGGCCGCTGCTTCGCCGTTCACTCGCGGCGTTTTGCGCCTGGGATACAACTCGGGTTCAACGCCGAACTGCTCCCAGCCTGACTTGAGCCACTTTTCGATGGCGATGGAGGGCTTGGGACAGCGGGACTCGGCAGGGCGGGCCGCCTTTAGGATAAACCCGGAGTCCGCATCTCCGCGCTGGACCGAGGCGAAGCGCGGCACGGCGTCGTAGCTGATTTTCCACTCATATTGGGCGGTGTCTATGAGCGGGGGGGACTTGACCTGATGCAGCTCCTGCAGGAACCGGAATATTTGCCTTATCTTGTCGCGATCTTTTGCCGAAGCGCTCATGAATTCTTGGTAGGCGGGCTTGGTTATTGGTTTCACCATCGTCTCATAGCCGAGCGCGACCACGGTGAGGACTACATCACATTCCAGGGTTTAGCCGCCAGCCTGCTTGGCAGCGGCCGGCCCACCGAGGCTTGACCTTGCCTAGCCTTGGCATGAGAGTATCCGAGCGTCATGACTCACCAGCGCACACCGTTCGATAGTATCGAGGGATCGCTCGAGTATGTCGGCCTGCTGCGCGAAGCGGTGCAGGAGGCCAAGGATTCGGTCGGAGAAGAAGCCGCGCGCGCCGGGTCCGAAGGGGCGGTGCGCCAGCTCGAAGCGTTGCGCCTTGTGAGCTACAAGTTGGATCGACTCGGCGGGCACGTCGACGCCACCCACAGGCTCCTCCAAGACCTACGCACGCTTCGGCGGTTGCTCCGGGGTGAGCGGCAGAGCGTGGACGAAGCACCTGCTTTTTCGACCGAGAACGCTCCAAGAACGAGGAGGCGATCTTGACTGCGCAATTTGCACTTGGCGCGCCCGCATGCTGCGTTCTCCGACTTCGACGGTAATGGGCCCGCGAACTGGCTGGAATATCTGCGCCGCGGAGGTGTCCACACAGTGGATAAACCTATTTGCGAAGGGAAGGGCAATGACTATTCCGGCGCGCGTGCTGCTGTCGTGGAGAACCGCCTGGCTGGCGATGTCGTTCGCGACGGTTCTCCTTTTGCCTCCAATCGCGCGGGCGCAGACGACTATTAGCGTTACCGCGACTTTCACACCGCTTGCTTACTACTTCGACGGGGGAAGCGCAAACGCTGCGATCACGCTAACTCGCGGCAGGACTTACATTTTCAGTCTACAGGGGTCCGTTCTAGGCCATCCCTTCCGCATTCAGACGGTGACCGGCAGCACGTCCGGCACGCTCTACCCGGGCGTCACCAACAACGGCGCGCAGAGCGGCAACGTCACGTTCAGCGTTCCGCTGGATGCGCCGGACACTCTTTACTACCAGTGCGGCGTGCACTTCGGCATGGCGGGCACGATCAACATCGTTAACGCGCCCATGGCCGGGGCGCGGGTCTGGTCGGACTTCGACGGCGACGGCAAGGCCGACATCCTGTGGCGCAACATCTCGACTGGCGAGAATTACATCTGGCTGATGAACGGGCTGAGCACCGCTTCCCAAGGTTCCGTCAACTTTGTGGATCCGGCCTCGGGCTGGCAGGTGAAGGGGATCGGCGACTTCGACGGCGATGGCAAGGCAGACATCGTCTGGCGCAACTCAACGAGCGGCGAGAACTATCTCTATCCGATGGATGGCACGACGATCAAGCCGACCAGGGGGTCCTTCAGAACCGTTGCCGACCTCGCGTGGCAGATCGTCGCCGTGGGCGACTACGACGGCGACGGCAAGGCCGACGTGCTCTGGCGCCACGCGACGTCGGGCGAGAACTATCTCTACCCGATGGACGGCACGGCGATCAAGGCATCGGAGGGTTACCTGCGGAGCGTGCCGCAGCCGAACTGGCAGATCCAGAACCCGCCGCTGCCGCCGCCCACGCCAACGGGAACGGTCGTGACCCTCACGCCGGTGGCTGACATCTGGTCCGGCACTGGCGTCACCGCGGAGGTGCGGCAGTGGTTTGCGAATCCGGCCACGAACGTCGGCTGGCCAGCCTCAATGAGGGGCGTATTGATACAGCAGCCCGACCAGGCTCGCCGAGTAGCTGCGCGGGCCGGCGCCGAGAAAGACGGCTTCTGAGCCGAGGACGAGCGGCAGGCCGTCGTAGTGCCAGTCCTCGAACGCGGCGCGATCGTAGCGGTAGTAGAAGCGCAGCGCCGAGTTCCTGTCGAGCGCGAATCTGAGGCTCGCTTCCAGCGTATTCTGGCGGAATCGCATGTCGGGCATGCCCTCGCCGGCGGCTAAGGCGGCCGCGGCCCCGCCCGCGATGGCGCCGCTCGAGGCGAAGCTGTAGCGCGTGCGGTAGGGCGAATACAGGTAGGTGTAGCCGGCCTCGAGGACCGCGCCGCCGAAGGCGTAGCGAAACCCCAGGCCGACGGTGTGAGTGTCGTCGTGCGACTCTTCGTCCCAGCGGTTGGCGAGCGGATACACGGTGCCGCCAGCGTTGGGATCGCCCGAGAGGTAGCCGGCGGGATCGTCGTTGATCGACGCCATGCGGTTGCGCGCGCGCTCGAGGCCGTAATGCGCGTAGGCCGAGGCGCTGGGGCGCGGCTGCCAGTTCCATTCCAGGTTGAAGGCGTATTTGCGCTCGTCGAGCCGCCCGTAGGCGGCGCCGTACTCGTTGCTCTGGACCTTCCCTGCCACCGCGAGATCCATGTCGGAGCGCAGCAGGAAGTTGACGCGCGCGTTGAGCGCGCGCTGCTCCCGGTCTGCGAGATCGTACTTGCGGAGCTGCGCCAGGGTCGCCGGCGTATCGAGGAAGGCCGATGGCGCGTAGAAAGCCGCGTTGGGATCGTAGTTGTAGTCCCCGCCGGTTCGCCGAGCGTGCTCGTACGACAGCCGAATCGTCGCCCAGGCGAGGTCGCGGTTGTTCAGCCCCACGCGGTAGCGCTTCTCCACGGTCCTGGCGGCTTCTCGGTACCGGCACTCGTTGTTCTCCCTCTCGTAGCCGAGCGTGAGGTTGGTGCGGCGCAGGAGCTGGTAGTCGCCTTCCAGGCCGTGATTGGCCTTGTCGCACTCGAAGGGAATGCTGCTGAGCTGCGCGCGAAAGATGTTGTCGGGCACGATGTTGTTGACTGCGCCGTCGAGCCCCAGATAGCCCGATTGCCCGGTCTGGGGATTGAACGCCGCGTAGCGCGTCTTGTTGCTCTCCTCGTAGCGCCGCCATTTTGCCTGCAGCGACAGATCGCGCAGCGGCGCGAACGAGGCGCTGACATGGGTGAGCCGGGTATCGATGCGGGCGTCCGCGCTCTTCTGGCTAAGCGCAGCGGTGCTGTTCCACCGCGCGAGGTCCACGCTGCCCAGGGTTCCCGAGTTCACCGTCGGCGCGATCAGGTCGTCGTCCTGCGTCATCCTTCCCCAGGAAACGCCGCCGGAGACCCGGCCGCGCATTGGCAGCGTTGCGCCCAGGTCGAGCTTCAGATTGTGAGAGTCGTTATCGGGATAAAGGTCGGTGCGCCCGCGCTGCATGACCGCGGGATCGCCCACCGTCAGCGGGTTCTCCCACGTCAGCGTGCCGATGCCGTTGCGGAAAAACGAGCCGGTGTAGGCCAGGTTTGCCTGGAACGCGTCGCCTGCCCATTGTATCCCGGCGAGCACCTCGTGGGTCTTGTAATCGATCGGCTCGATCGTTTCCGCGAACGGCGTGCCCGGAGTGGAAGATGCGCCGCCGGAGGCCCGCGTGCCGTCCTTGCGGTCCTGCGCGTAGCGGGCGTAGAAGCGCCAGTTGGCATCGGGCGTGACATCGACGTCGAGCCCGGCCTTTCTTCGGGTGAATCCGATCGCGAAGGGCGAGGCCGATTGCAGCGCGGCGTTGACCTGCGCGCCCGTGTTGTTGCCCGGCGTGAGGCCCGGCACCAGGGTCAGGTTGCCGCTGCCCGCGCCCAGGAACACGGTGCGCGCCCGGTCGGTGAACGATGTCGGCGTCTGGATGAAAAAGACGCTGCCGCGGAAATCACCGTGCCGCCCGAAGCTCGCGCGGTAGTGCTGGTCGTCGCGGCCGACGGCCCCCGCAGTCAGGTCGAAGTAATGCGCGCTGGCGGCGCGCTCGAGCCCGAAGCTGAAGTGGTTGAGCACGAAGCCGTCGCGATAGTCCCCGTAGTTGCGGATCTGCGGCGCGTCGCCCTCGCCCCGGAGCACGCCGAACTCCGTGGCGAGCCGGTAGCTCCAGTCGCCGCCGAAGCGCGCGGGCGGAAGCACCTCGTAGGGCCATTCGTAGAGCAGGCCGCTCGGCGTGCGCGAGGGCTCCGGGAGCAGCAGCGACTTCCCGCGCTCGTCGCGGATCGACGTGGGGTCGCCGGCGACCGCGCCGTGGGTGAAGAAGGCGCACGCCGCGCTCAGCGCCGCAAGCGCCGCGCTAGCGGTGGAACCGCGCACCGGACGGATGGTTCGAGCCATGGATCTGCGCGTGGCAGTTGCTGCAGCTGCGGTTGAAGGCGCGCTCGTCGGGCACTGCGCCGCGCGGCAGGTTAGAGCGCGTGATCAGGGTCGCCGGATGCGAGACGTTGGCGTGGCACTGCTGGCAGAGGAAGGGGCGCGCCACCACGAGCAGGCTTTCCTGGCTCGAGCCGTGGGGCAGATGGCATTCCAGGCAGTTCTTGCGGACCGGCGCGTGTTCCCAGATGAACGGGCCGCGCTTCTCGCTGTGGCAGGTGTAGCAAAGCTGGTTCACGCTGTCGGCCTTGAGCAGCGGCCGGGCGGCCGAGCCGTGCGGGTTGTGGCAGTCGGTGCAGGAGATCTTTCCCTCCAGCAGCGGCATGTGGGAGCGCTTGCGAAACTCCATGCGCTGCTGCTGGTGGCAGCCGAAGCAGGTGTCGTTGACGCTGCTCCGCGCGAGGAGCCCGGAAGCGGAAATCTCCGCCATGGGATTGTGGCAGTCGCTGCAGCTCAGGCGGCTGCGGTCGTGCATCGAGCCGTGCCAGAAGATGCGCTCGCCGCCCTGGTGGCACTGCAGGCACTGCGCGTTCTGCGCCTCGACCGGCACGTCGCGCCTGCGGGTGAAGGCGATGATCGCGGTCTTATCGGTCGCGTCCTCGAGATGCCGCGCGCCTGGCCCGTGGCAGGCCTCGCAGCCTTTCTCGGCGAGCGCATTCTTCGGGTTCGAGCGGAATATTTTTGCGTGGACGGTGTGCGCCCAGTGCTCCTGCTCCAGCGCATGGCAGGCGACGCAGCGCGCCTCGCCTACGTAGCCGTCCTGGGCCATGCTGCCCGTTGACACCGCGCAGCACAGCGCGAAGCGCGCGAGAAGGCGCAGAACTCCTCCCGATAATTCGGTCACTGTATCGGACTGGCCTCCAGATGGATCAACGTGTCGAAGCACGCGAGACCATGGATCGACATGGCGATGTCGATGTTCGGAAATGCGGCAGGCGTGGGTACGACGCCGCTGTCGAAGGAGACGAGCGCTGCGGAGTTCGATGTCCTCAGATCGAGGAACATACGCTGGCCCGGCAAAGGATTCGCCCATGGACCAGGCACGTTCCGTCGATAGAACCCAAAGCCCTGATATGACGTCTGATCGCCAGCTGGCGTCAGGACGTTCCAACGCACATTCACGACCGCATATTCATTCACCTCTTCCGGCTCCGTAGCCGAAGACGTTCGAATCGGCACCAGCGCAAACTTGCCTGTCATTGGTTGAGGCGACTGCACGGGGCATTCACAGGGCGACCAGCAACCGACTTGATGCGTGCTGCCGTCATCCACGTGATACTCAGATATCTCCGTCGCCGGCACGGGCGCCGCCGCAACGCGGAACACCATATCGAAGCCGACCATCATATGGATCGAGACCGTGAGATCGATCTGCGGAAAATTCACCGTCGACTGTACCCATCCGCTATCGAAGTGCTGCACTGGCTGCCCCTCAATCGTGAGATCGAGTTCCAGCCGCTGCGCTCTTGACGCGAACGGCCCGATGCCATGAAGTACGCCGGAACCCGTGACGCGCAGCTCATTGGTCGCGTCGTTCTTGAGGCGCACCAGCCAGTTCACATCATCCACCCGATAGTCAAACATCGTGCTCGCCGAACGCGGGCTGTAGATCGGTGTAAGAGCCATCGTCCCGCGGACCGTGCCTTGAAACATGACCGGACAAAGCGCTGGCGGGAAGCAGCCCTGGGTGTAAGCGGCGGCCGGTGAGAGGCGGTACACCGGCGCACTGCGTGTGGCGGGTGACGGCGCCGCAATCGCGACAGAAACCGCAATAACGAACGACATCGTTGCGCATGCAATCCCTGCACGGAAGAAGCTTCGCAACATGTATGCGCTCCTTTCTGTGAAAACAACCGCAGTTATCAGCTTGCGATCGCGTAGGAGTCTGTCACAAAGTCATGATCTCCGACGAGCCACCAGCCCGCGCCTGTGACTTTACCGGAACCGTAGATGCTCCGAATGGACTACGTCGAGTCTGGACGCAAAGACCATCCAGGTTTACGAAAGGCGCCGATTATTGGCGGGGTACAGGGGGGTAATGTCATCGTGCTTACTAGATGCGTTTGTCAGCTAACAGCAGACTCGGCCCGCCAATACCCGCTTCGGCAACGGCGCCGCGATCGACGCGGACGTCGTGCAGCTGATCAACGAGGTCTACGAGGCAAACACCGCACGCGAGCCATGGCAGGCTGGTGACCTGATGCTTGTGGACAACGTCCGCACCGCGCACGGCAGGGAGCGCTTCGAGGGACCGCGCGAAGTGCTCGTCGCGATGGCCGACGCGGTGCACGTGGCCGACTGCTCGCCGACGATTGAGGTGACCGCCAGCTGATGATGGCGATACGGCGCGCTGCGCTGCTGCTGGTGCTTGCCGTGCTCTGCGGCAGCGCATGCGCGCAGCCAGTGGTCAACGTGTACTCGTCGATGGCGGAGAAGGATCTGCGCCGTCTGGTTGCTGAGTTCGAGCGCCGCCATGGCATCAAGGTCAATCTCTGGCGCTCGGGGAAGAATCGTATCCTGCAGCGCGTGCTGTCCGAAGCGCGCGCCGGCCGGCAAGAAGTCGACGTGATCCACAATCCGGCGCCGGAGATGGAGGCGCTGCACCGGGAGAAGCTGCTGCAGCCGATGCGCTCGCCGCGCTTGGCCGAGCTGATTCCGCAAGCCGTGGCCGCGCATCGCGAATGGGCGGGACCGCGAGTGTACCTCTTCGTGCAGGCCTACAACACGCGGCTAGTGGACAAAGCCGACCTGCCCAAAACGTACGTCGACCTGCTGCATCCGCGCTGGAAGGGCCGCATCGCCATCGAGGGCAAGGAGCAGGAATGGTTTTACACGCTGGTGCAGGCGATGGGTGAAGCGGAAGGGCTCAAGTTCTTCCGCGCACTCGCGGCCAATGGCCTGCAGGTGCGAATGGGCAACGCATTGCTCACCAACCTCGTTGTCGCCGGTGACGTGCCTTTCGCTCTTACTCTGTACAGCTATTTGCCGGAGCAGCAGCGCCGCGCGGGTGCACCGGTCGACTGGATCGCGCTCGCGCCAACGATCGCCGCCACCGACGCCGTAGGAGTCGCGGCGCGCGCGCCGCATCCGCAAGCCGCCGCGCTTTTCTACGAATTCATGCTCGGCGATGGCCAGTCGCTGATGGCGGAGATGGGCCACGTCATCTCCCACCGGCGCATCGCGCTGCAGCTCGAGCGCTACCAGCTTAAGTTCATCGATCCCGCCGCAGTGATCCAGGATTACGATCGCTGGACGAAGATCTTCGAGGACACCATCTACAACCGGCAATGACCAGCGCGCGAGAAAACGAGCTTCTGACCCGTACTGGCGCTGGTACGCTGATGGGCGAGCTTTTCCGGCGCTACTGGCTGCCCGTGCTGCTCGCCGCCGAGCTGCCCGAGCCCGATTGCGCGCCGGTGCGCGTAAAGTTGCTCGGCGAGCGCCTTATCGCCTTGCGCGATACCGAGAACCGGCTGGGACTGATCGATGAGTTCTGTGCGCATCGCGGCGCGTCGCTCTGGTTCGGGCGCAACGAGGAAGGGGGGCTACGCTGCGCCTACCACGGCTGGAAATACGACATCACTGGCCAGTGCGTAGAGATCCCCTCGGAGCCGGATGACCCGCGTCTTTGCCAGCGCATGAAGCTGAAGAGCTATCCGCTTATCGAGCGCGGCGGCGTGCTCTGGGCGTACCTCGGACCAGCGGAGAACCAGCCGGCACCGCCGGCATACGAATGGATCGATGTGCGCGACGAGCAGCGCCACGTGAGCAAGCGCCTGCAGGAGTGCAATTACCTGCAGGCGATGGAAGGCGGCCTCGATTCCATCCATTCGACCTTTCTGCATCGCTACTCGGTCGAGGACGATCCGCTGCTCAAGCGCGATCCCGAGAGCGCGGCGATGCTGAAGGGCGATCCGAGCCCGGCGTTCCTGCCGCTGACCGCGCCCGGCGGGCTGCACATCTGCACGCGCCGAAAGGTCGGCGAGGATCGCTACTTCTGGCGCGTCACCCAGTTCCTCATGCCGTGCTTCAATCTTTTCCCGCCCTACGGCGACAATCCGTGCGGCGGCCACGCCTGGGTGCCGAGCGACGATGAAAACTGCTGGGTGTTTAGCATCGACTACCATCCGCGGCGCGCGCTGACCGCGGCGGAGCTCGAGGGCGCGCGCAACGGACGCGGCGTGCATGTCCCGCTGATCGCGGGCAGCTTCCTGCCGGTGGCGAACCGGCGCAATGATTACCTGATCGACCGCGCGGCGCAGAAGGCGCGACGCAGCTTTTCGGGCGTGCTGGGAGTGGGCGTGCAGGACGCCGCGATCCAGGAAAGCATGGGCGTCATCGCCAATCGGCCAGCCGAGCATCTCATGGCCACCGACAAGGGCATCGTCATGACGCGCCGGCGCCTCCTCGATGCCGCGAACGGGCTCGCCGGGGGGGAAACCCCGCCGGGGCTGGATCCTGCCGCGCAGCGCGTGCGCGCCTTCTCGCGCGTCGCGCCGCGCGCCATGCCGGTGGAAGAGCTGCTCGCGTGAGATGGCTTGGCGCGTTGCTGTGCGCGGCGCTAATACCGGTGGCCGCTGCGGCCGACGCGGTGTCCGCAATTGCACTCTATGCGGGCCGCGACCGCGCCGAGCGCCTGGTTGACGGCGCGCGCAAGGAGGCGACGCTCAACCTCTACACGTCGCTCACGGTCGAGGACATGGCCGCCCTCAATTCCGTCTTCGAAGCGAAGTACGCCATCAAGATCCGCATGTGGCGCGCGGCGTCGGACAAGGTGCTGCAGCGCGTGCTCACCGAAGCGAAGGCCGGGCGCCATGACGTCGACATCGTCGAGACTAACGCGCCGCCGCTCGAATCGCTGCATCGCGAAGGAGTGCTGCAGGCGGTGCGCTCGCCCCATCATGCTGAGCTGATTCCTGCGGCGCTGCCCGCGCACGGGGAGTGGGTCGGCTCGCGGCTCAACGTCTTCGTGCAGGCTTACAACACGCGGCTGGTGGATAAAGCGGGGCTGCCCAAGAGCTACGCCGAGCTTTTGCATCCCGGGTGGAAAGGCCGCCTTGGCATCGAGGCCGGTGATGAGGACTGGTTCGCCGCGGTAGTGACGGCGCTCGGCGAGGCGGAAGGGCTGCATCTTTTCCACGAGCTTGTTGCCGCGAACGGCATTTCAGTACGGCGGGGGCACACGCTGCTCGCCAACCTGGTCGCCTCCGGCGAAGTGCCGCTTGCGCTTACGGTGTACAACTTCACCGCCGAGCAGCTCAAGCGCAAGGGGGCACCGCTCGACTGGTTCGTGATCGCCCCCGCCATTGCGCGCGCCAACGGCGTCGCCCTCGCGCGGCGTGCCCCGCATCCGCACGCGGCGCTTCTCTACTACGACTTCATGATCAGCGACCAAGGCCAGCGCATTCTGCAGGAGCGCGGTTTCGTGCCAGCGCGCCGGGTGCTGCAAGGTCCGCTCGGCGCCGAGCCGCTCAGGATCGTCGATCCGGCACTCATGCTCGACCACGCCGAGAAATGGGGCCGGCTCTACGAATCCGTCTTCCTTTCCCAGCGGCGCTGACGCCGGAGGCCAACATGATCATCGACTTCGATTCCCATCTGCGCGAAGGCTATTTCATGGACGAGGTGTACAAGCTCGACGGGCCGTACGAGCGCTTCAGGCCCGTCAAGCTGAACGATGGCCGCACGCACAACACGAGGTTTCTGCATTCCCTCGATCCCATCAGCCCCCAGGGTCACGCCGCGCACCGGCATCCGTACATCTACGACCCGAAGACAAATTGGCGCGGCGGCGACGTCGCCGCACGGCAGGTGGGCGGCTACGACATGGCGCGCCGCCGCGAGGACATCCGCAAGGAAGGCATCGACAAGCAGCTGATATTCCCGACCCAGATCACGGTCGCCACCTCGAACATCGGGGGGCTGGGGCGCGAGTGCGCGCGCCTGTTCAACGACTGGGTCGCGAAACTGGTGAGGGGTCACGATGAGGTTTTTCTGCCGGTCGCGATGGCGCCGGCGGGGTGTCCCGAGGCCATGGCCGACGAGTTGCGGCGCTGCGTGAAGGAGCTCGGCTTCAGGACCTCGCACCTCGTGCCCTACTGCGGTACGCGCAATCTGGACGATCCGAGCTTCTACCCCTATTACCAGATGGCCGAAGAGTTCGACGTGCCGCTCTTGTGCCATCCGAACAGCAACGGCGAGCTGATCGACCGGTTCGACAATTTCTACAAGACTCACGTGCTCGGGCGCCCGACCAATTGCAGCGCGGCGCTGGTGGCGCTGGTGCTGGGCGGCGTATTCGAGAAATTCCCGAAGTTGAAGGTAGTGTTCTTCGAATGCGGCGCCGAATGGATCCTTTACTGGATGCACCGCATGGACGACGACTGGGAATGGGCCAGGGACTTCCCGCAGATTTCGGGCATGCTCAAGATGGCGCCCTCGGAGTACCTGCGCCGCAACTGTTACGTGACCTGCGAGGCGGACGAAGCCGATCTCGCGAGGCCGATCGCCGAGCTGGGCGAAGATCACATTCTCATGGCGAGCGACTATCCGCATTTCGACTCGGAGTTCCCGCATACCGTCGCAAACATCCGCGCGCGAAAAGATCTCACTGAGCGGCAGAAGAACAAGATTCTCGGCGAGAACGCGGCGCGCCTGCTGCGGCTCTAGCCGCTTTCGCCCCGTGCTGCTTCGCTTCCTGATTCTGCTCGGCCTGGCGGTTGCCCCGGCAAGCTTCGCGGTCGAGCCGACGCCCGGCGTTCTCGCGGTCGCTTCCTACACGGGCGCGGATCGCACCGAACGCCTGATCGGCGCAGCCAAGAGGGAAGGCGAGCTGATGCTGTACTCCTCCCTCACGCAGGACGATCAGCTCAAACTCGTCGCGGCCTTCAGGCGCCGCTACGGGGTCAGCGTGAAGTTCTGGCGCGGCAGCCAGGCGCACATCGTGCAGCGCGTGCTCAGCGAAACGCGCGGGGGTCGTTTCGAGTTCGACGTGCTCGAGACCAACGCCCCGCAGATCGAGGCGCTCGCGCGCGAAAAGCTGCTGCAAAAGATGAACTCACCCTATATCGAGCAGGAGCTGCTGGCCGAAACCGTGCCGGCGCATGGCGAATGGGCAGCCGACCGGCTCAATCTGCTGGTGTACGCCTACAACAGCAACGCGGTGAAGCTCACGGACGTGCCGAAATCCTGGCAGGACCTGCTCGACCCGAAATGGAAAAAGCGCATCGGCGTGGAATCCACCAACGTTGAATGGTTCGCCGCTCTGGTGAAGTCGTTCGGCGAGAAAGCGGGGCTCGAGCTGTTTCAGCGCATGGCCGACAACGGGCTGGCGGTGCGCACCGGCCATACGCACAGCACCGGCCTGGTCATCGCGGGCGAGATCCCGGTGATGCTCGGCGTCTACAGCCACGACGTCGACCGAATGAAGGCCAGGTCCGCGCCGGTCGACTGGTTCGTCCTGCCGCCGGCCGTCGTGCTGCCCTCCGCGGTCGCGGTCTCGCGGCGCGCACCGCACCCCAGCGCCGCGGCGCTTTTCTACGACTACATGCTGACCGAGGGCCAGCGCTTCTACACGGATGTACACCGCGTGCCGGCGAACAAGAACTATGACACGCCGGTCCGGCGCCTTGTGCGCGAGCGCCAAGCCGTCGAGGTCGTGAATGCGCAGGAGGCGATCGACGACTACGAAAAGTGGTATGACCTCTACAAGCGCATCATCCTCGACCGGTCGCAGCACTAAGAACGTGCACAATGCATCGATGGGAAAGGGTCTTGTCGGATTACCATAGCGGCCTCGCGCGTGGCGCTGCGCACCCACCTTGGGGTAGGGAACAATGGCAACCCTGTTGCTCGATCGCGGGCTCATCGATGAGATCAGGCGCATTGAGCGCGCTACCGGACGGGATGATTTGCTTTCCGGGTTCGTCCGTGAGCTGGAACGTAATCTGGCGGGCTTTGGCGCGGCATTATCGGATTACATCGCCCGCGGCGATGCCGTTGGCCCCGTGCGCGCCGCTCACACGCTGAAGGGCGTATGCCAGCAGCTCGGCGCCCAGGCGCTCGGCGATTTGTTCGCCGAGATCGAGCGCAGCGCCAAGGCCGGAGACTACGCCGAAGCGAAGCGCAAGTTCGAGGGCAGTGCCGGTCTGATCGCGCAGTCGCTAGAGGCGCTAAAGCAGGCGTAGGTATTTCAGGGGAGCAGGTCACGTTTGCGGACAACGTAATCCCGCGTCTGCCGTGCACCGAATCAAAGCCCTTGCGGTGATCGCATGACCGACCTTGCTCAGATGCAGCACGTCGCCTGGCCTTACACGAAGGACCTCTGTGCGCTCAGAACGGAAGGCAGCTGTCAGATCCGCAACACTCAGCCCCGCGGCCAGCGCCTCGCTGGCTATGAACTGGTGAATGTCCTCATATTGGTAGTCATCGAGCTGGTGAAGCAAAGGAAATATCGCTACCAAGCCGGGAATTCCATGCTCCGATAGCAGCTTGCCGAGACGACTAATCGCCTCCGCAACCTCTTTTCGGAGTGCGCGATCGGTACCGATCCAGCGGTAGTAATCAACGCGCAAACGACCGCTAAGCTTCCGAAAGAGAAGCGATCGATCAAGCAGCGGCATTGGCTCCGGCAACTCGATGCTTCCCAGGCGACGTGGTGGAAGCCGCTGATAGCCGCCCCGCGGAAGACGACCAGATGGATCGAAGAGTGGAAGCTCGCCGCTAAAGTCGTCAAAGTCATTAAGGCAGAAGGCGAGGATCACTGCATCGGGATTGAGCTGCCAACCTCTCCTTTCTAACATGCGAACTTCCTGGCTAGTCTTGTAGCCCAGCACCGACAAGTTCAATACCTCTGTCGGCATGCCGTTCGCTGTAAGCTGCGTTTCGATTAGCTGACCGAATGTATCCTCGTAATCTACCCCGAGGCCAAAAGCCACCGAGTCACCCAGCAAGAGAATCCGCCGTTTTCCCCTCTTCTCCAGCTGTACATCGTGATTGGCGCGGAAACCCTGAGCATTAACGCGATAGATCGTTCCGTCGCGTTCGACCGCAGCGCCTGGACGCAGCTCGTACTTCAACACGGGATCGTCGCTAGCGATGTGTAAACGGAGGGTAGCGCGCTCGACGGTCTCGTTCGCCGATGAGGTGTTGGTCAGCGCTTCCCGGGCCCGAAGAAAGCCTTCGACGAGCACAACTCCAGCCGCGAGCCCAAAACAGACTAGTCCCGTCCTAATGAATAATTCTCTATGCCTTGGAATGGTGTTCGCCATGCGCCTCACACCATCGAGGGCAGTGCCGGTCTGATCGCGCGGTTGCTAGAGGCGCTGGAGCGCGCGTAGGCGGGTCGCCCGGCCTGGCGCACCCGAGCCTTTGATCTGCGTGCGGTGCATGACGCGGCGCGCCTTGGGGTCGAATGCGTCGCGGCGATGCATGGTCGTGCGGTTGTCCCAGAGCACCAAGTCACCCAGCGCCCATCGGTGCCGGTAGAGTGCGGTCTCCACGTAGGACCAGATCTCGTCCAGCAGGCGCTCCGATTCAGCCAGCTCGAGTCCCATCACGTAAGCGTTAAGCCGGCGGCCGAGATAGAGGGCGGGCTCGCCCGAGACGGGATGCTGGATGACCACCGGATGCGGCGTACCTACGGAGCCGCGAGGGTCGTTCGAAGACTGCAGTCCTTTGCGCAGGAAGCCACCCGAATCGTACGTCCCGTCGTGCTTGATATCCAGGGTCCGGATCCGCTCGACCAGTGTCTTGGGCATCCTGGCGAGAGCCGCTTTCATGCTGCTGAACCAAGTGTCGCCGCCCTGGGCCGGAATTTCCAGCGAATACAGCATTGACGCGTCCGGCGGCTGCGCCAAATAGCTCATGTCAGTGTGCCAAGCGGCTTCGCCATCACCGAGCGCCCCGATCGGCGCGCCCTGCTCGTCGAGCACGTTCGAGACGATATAGACCTCGGGATAGCCTGGGGGGGACTTGCGCCCTGCACCCTGGTTCGGAGGCGAGTCGAGCGTGCCGAAATGTCTGGAGAACGATAACAGATCGTCGTCCGTCAATTGCTGGTTCCGGAACAACAGCACATCGTGGCGGTACCAGGCCTTCTTGACGGCGTCGATCTCCATGTCGGTGACGTCGGCGAGATCGATACCCTGGACTTCAGCGCCAAAGACTCCCAGGGGGCGGACTTTGATGGAGTGTGACAAGTTTACGTTGTTTTGCAATTGAGTTAGGTATATATCTGTATATTATCGCAAATTCGAACTGTTCGTAGCGCTTAACGCGAAACCGACTTCTTAACTCAGGGAGCCGACAGTGGCCGACATGCTACTGGTTTTATGCATACTGATGAGCGCGTATTTCATACGCGGGATCACCGGCTTCGGCTCCGCCCTGATCGCGGTGCCGATGCTGGCGCTGTCTCAGCCGCTCCAGTTTGCAGTTCCGCTCGTCCTCGCGCTCGACTTCACGGCCTCGCTGATTCTGGGCGGCACCAACGCGAAGAAAGCGAATTGGGCCGAGGTCAAGCTATTGCTGCCCTTCGGGATGCTGGGCGCCTGCATCGGCGCCTACGGCCTGCTGAAGCTTCCCACCACTCCGGTGTTGCTGACGCTGGGTGCCTTCACGATGTTCTTCGGGTTTCGCAACATCTACGGCCTGCAGCCCGTGGGGCGGTTGTCGCGTGCATGGGCCATCCCCGCGGGACTGGCTGGCGGCAGCGCCGGCGCGCTGTTCGGCGCTGGCTCTCCACCCTACATCATGTACCTGACGCGCCGCCTGCTCGACAAAGGAGCAGTGCGCGCCACTTTCTCGTGGTTGATCGCCATCGACGGCGGATTCCGGCTCGGATTGTTCCTGCTCGCCGGCCTGCTGCTCGATCCGAAGCTTCAGACCGCATACGCCCTGGGCCTCGTTCCCATGGCGATCGGTCTATACAGCGGCAACAAGGTGCATCTGGACATGACCAGTGGCGGCATGTTGAGGGTGGTGGGCGCGCTGCTCGTGCTCAGCGGCGCGATGTTGTTCCTGAAAGTGGCGGCTTGAGGGGGATAGTCATGATACGAAGAGCAATTAGGCGCGCCGCGACGATCCTGGCCGTGACAGTCGCCATGCACTCGCCGGGCGTCGCTGCAGAGCAAGCGTACGCCTTCTACGTCCTGAATCAGCGCAGCATTTCGTTGACCGCGCAGTACTGGAACCCGATCCTCACCCATGTGAGCCGGAAAAGCGGCGTGCCGCTGGAGCTGAAACTGGCGAGAACCGCCAAGGAAGGCAACGCAATTGCCGAACTGGGCAGGTACGACTTTCTCTACACGAATCATTTCTTCACCCCGGAACGCGATCGCCTCGGCTACAAGGTCATCGCGCGCCCTGCCGGGCCCGGAATCAGGTCGCAAATCGTGGTGCCGATCGATTCCCCGATTCAGTCGCTGGAAGACCTGAACGGCAAGGACGTCGCCTTCGTGACTCCGGACGGATTTACCGGTTACTGGCTACCGATGGACGCGCTCCTGAGAGCGAAGGTGAACATCAAAGTCGTGTTCACCGGCAACCAGGAAGCCTCGTCCGCCCAGCTGAAGGTCAACAAGGTCGCTGCCGCTGGAGTCAACAGCTCGGTCATGGCGCGTTACGGTCGCCGCGAATCGTTCGAGTACCGCGCGCTCTGGACTTCGGAGATCTACCAGGACCTGTGCATCATGGCCAATCCCAAGATGCCCGCGGACAAGGTGGCGGCGGTCAAGGCCGCCCTTATCGACATGATCAACGACCCGGAAGGCCGCCAGATACTCGAGGCGGGTGCCGATCTGCTGAAAAGCAACAGCGAACTGGGTTTCGTCGCGGCCAAAGAGCGCGACTACGACAACTACCGCAAGTTCTATAGGACCACGCAAGTCAAATAGTCCGCCGTGGAAGACACAGGCAAGCGACCATGAAAAACATACGCGTGTTTCGATTCTTGAAGAACTTGGGATTGATTTCGCGCCTCATGATTGCCGTGGGAGTCGCGATCGTCGCCGGAGGCGGCGTGCAGACCGTCCTGCTCGTGGCGGAGGGCGCGGCAGAGCATTCGGCCCGGCTTCTGCGGGAGCAGAAGGAAACGCTGCTCTTCCTCGCGCCGCTGGTTGCCGATCAGGCGCTCGTCGGTGACTACGCGGCGATCACGCAGCTGCTGAAAAACCAGGTCAAGAAGGGCGAGCTCGACAGATTCGCCTGGACCGACAAGGACGGCAAGACGCTGATCGCGCAAGACTTGCCGGATCGGCTCGACGCACCGGCGTGGTTCGCGCGCCTTGCCCTCATTGAGCACGAGGAACAAAGCCTCGACGTCACGGCGGGCGGCGTGGGATACGGAAAGCTCAGTGTCTGGGTGACTCCGATCAAGGCCCACAACCGGCTTTGGCTACAGTTCGTCAAGCAGTTGCAGATTGTGGCGGTGACGCTGTTCCTCATGCTGCAATTCATCTGGTTGATATTCCGCGGCAACCTAGGAACGCTGCGCATGCTTGCCGAAGGCGCGAACCGTTTCAGTCAAGGCGACCACGCGGTGCGCATCGAGCCCGAAGGTGCGCCGGAAGTGGGCCTTGCCGCCGAAGCGTTCAACAACATGGCGAACAACATCGAAGGCCTGATCGCCTCGCTTGGGAAAAGCGAATCGAAGAACAAGCTGCTAGCGACCATCGTCGAGCAGTCCAGCGAAGCGATCTGGACCAAGGATCTGACCGGCATCATCACCAGCTGGAATTCCGGAGCCGCCGCCATGTTCGGTTATCCCCCGGCCGACGCCGTGGGGCGCGCGCTAAACGTCGGCGAGTCGACGGCGCAAGAGGAGGAAGCGCGCATGCAGCGGCTGATGGCGGGGGAGAAATTCTCCTATGACGCCAGAGCCATGACCAGGTCGGGAACGGCAATTGATATTCAGGTCGCCGTTGCGCCCCTGCTCGACCAGGCCAACCAATGGATCGGCAGCATCTCCGTGGCCCGCGACGTCACGCAGCACAAGCGCAGCGAGGAAGCGCTGCGCCTGGCGCGCGAAGCGGCGGAATCGGCAAGCCACGCAAAGAGTTCGTTCCTCGCCAGGATGAGCCACGAGATCCGCACGCCGATGAACGGCGTCCTGGGGATGACGGAGCTGTTGCTCGAAACGGGGCTCACGAGCGCGCAACGCAAGTACGCCGAGACCGTGCAGCGCTCGGGCAAGAATCTGCTCGGCATCATCAACGATCTTCTGGATTTCTCCAAGATCGAGGCTGGAAAACTCGAGCTCGAGAGTGTCGACATGGATCTGCGCCGGTCGCTCGAAGATGTCGTGGATCTCCTTGCCGAGCGCGCCCATGTCAAGGGACTGGAGCTTGCCTGCAGCATTCCCGCGAATCTGGCTACCCACGTCAAGGGGGACCCCCTGCGTCTGGGCCAGGTACTGACCAATCTGGTGGGCAACGCGATCAAGTTTACCGAGCAAGGCTCGGTCGTGATCCGCGTGGCCGGCCTCGAGGAGACCGCGCAGAGCGTCACGCTGCGCTTCGAGGTCAGCGACACCGGTGCCGGCATCAGCGCGGCAGCGCAATCCCACATCTTCGAGGAGTTTGCCCAGGCCGACGGATCAACGACCCGCAAGCACGGCGGCTCCGGCCTCGGCCTCGCGATCAGCAGGCAGCTCGTCGAAATGATGGGGGGGAACATTTACGTCGAATCCGTGCTCGGCGCCGGTTCCACGTTTTGGTTCACCAGCCGCTTCGAAAAGCAGGAAACGCAGGACTCGCGTGCGGCCCCGATGGGGATGCTTACGGGCGTGCGGGCGCTCATCGTCGAATCGAGCGCCATCAATGGCGGCATCCTTCACTCGCAGATGAGCAACTGGGGAATGACCAATCGGGTCGCCGCAACGCCGGCGCAGGCGATCGATCTGCTTTCCCAGGCAGCGGCACGAAACGCTCCCTTCGATATTGCAATCATCGACCTGGGGCTGCCGGGCATGGACGCGCTCGAACTCGCGCGCGCGATCAGGGCCCGCGCCGACATCGCCACGCTGCGGCTGGTCATGCTGACCCACCGCCAGGCGGATATGCAGAACGCACGCGAGGCGGGCATCGACGCCTGCCTGGCCAAGCCGGTGCGTCAGACGGTGCTGTATGAATGTCTGGTAAACGTGATGGCCTGTCAGCCGCAAGAGGCTGTCGCGGCGCGGGAGGTAAGCGAGCCCGTGAATGCGGTTCCGGCCGGGAGTCGCGGCAATATTTTGCTGGTGGAAGACAATCTCATCAACCAGCAGGTTGCGCTTGGCATACTGCAGATCCAGGGCTACAGCGTAACGGTGGTCAACAATGGCAGGGAGGCGCTGGATGCCTACGCGCAAGGCGCCTTCGATCTCATTCTGATGGATTGCCACATGCCCGAGATGGACGGATTCGAGGCGACCAGGGAAATCCGCGGACGAGAGCGCTCGTCGATCGGCAAGCGCGTGCCCATCATCGCGCTGACTGCCAATGCGATGGCGCAGGATCGTGAAGAATGCCTGAGCACAGGCATGGACGACCATTTGAGCAAGCCTTTCAGCATGCAGACAATGCAGGACATGCTGGATCGCTGGATGCCTCAGGCGGCGGCGACGAAATCGGCAGCCGCCGCGGAGCTCGCGGCGCAGGGCCCCGCGAAAGCCGCTGCGGCCCTCGACCGGCGGGTGCTCGATCAATTGAGCACGCTGCTGAAGCCCGAACGGCTCGCCCGCGCGATCAATTTTTACCTGGTCGAGTCGCCGAAGCTCATTCAAAAACTGAAGCAGGCGGCGTCCGCCAATGATGCGCCGGAGATCGTACGCTCCGCGCATTCGCTCAAATCGAGCAGCGCAAACCTCGGCGCGAGCGTGTTGAGCCGGTATTGCGAGGACATCGAGGCGTCGGCGCGCCGTGCTGACGCCGAAGAAGCCTGCAAGCTGTTTGCCAAAATCGAGACGGAATATGGCTGTGTGCAGACCGCACTGACTGCAGAATTAGAGCTGGCGACCAGCAAGGCGTAGAAACCGTACTTAGGAGGCGGCGATGAAGAAGGGACTCTTTCTAGTACTGGGTCTGCTCGCCGCGATTCCCGCCTGGGCGCAGGACTGGCCCGCAAAGCCGGTGCGCTTCATCGTGCCGTACCCGCCGGGCGGGGGGACGGATGTCGTCGCGCGCATCGTGCAGAATCGCCTGTCGGAGGCGCTCGGACAGACGATCGTCATCGAGAACCGCGGCGGCGCCGGCGGCGCGGTGGGCACCGAGGCTGCCGCGAAATCGGCGCCCGACGGTTACAGCTTCCTGTTCACGCTTTCCTCGCACACCATCAATCCGCTGCTCTACAAGCTCAACTATGACGTCGAGCGCGATTTCACCCCGGTGACCCTGATCGTCAGCGTGCCGCAGCTGATCGCGGCTTACCCCGGCTCGCCGATCCACAGCATGCAGGATGTCGTTGCACAGGCCAAGGCACATCCGGGCAGGCTGCATTTCGCCTCGGTCGGCAACGGCACGCCGTCGCACATCGCCGGCGAGCTGCTGAAGCTCAGGACCGGCATCGACATCGTCCATGTCCCGTACAAGGGGGGCGGGCCGGCGGTCGCCGATACGCTCGGCGGGCAGGTGTGGCTGCTCATCGTCACCATGCCTGCGGCCATTTCGCACGTGCGCGCCGACAAGCTGCGCGCGCTGGCGGTGACCACCATCAGGCGCAACCCTGGTGCGCCGGAGATTCCCACCGTCGCCGAGGCGCTCAAGATTCAGGACTATGAGGTCGATTCCTGGTACGCGATGTTCGCGCCGGCGAAGACGCCCCCGGCGATCGTGGCGCGAATGCAGAAGGAGATCGCGCACGTGATCCAGCTGCCGGACGTGAAGCAGAAGCTGCTCGAGCAGGGCGGCGACCCCGTGGGCTCCACCCCTGAGGAGCTTGACCGGGTGGTGAAAGCCGAGCTGCGCAAGTGGACCGAAGTCATCCGCGACGCGAAGATCAAGGTGGATTAACGCCGATCGCGGCGCCGTTCGCATGACGCGCTGCAGCGCCAGGCCCTGAGCGCTGTTGGCAGCGCCTTCGACTTCGAACGCGCATCATGTCCTCAGTCGAGCGTGAAGCTGTCCCACGCGATGCTGTCCCACGCGACGCTGTCCCACGCGACGCTGTCCCACGCGACGCTGTCCCACAGGACGCTGTCCCACAGGACGCTGTCCCACAAGACGCTGTCCCAAGCGAAGTTGTCCCAGGCGGTGCTGTCCCACAAAACGCTGTCCCACGTGAGCGTTTGCCAATCGATGCCGCCGAGCGTCGGATCCTTCCAGTAGAGCGGCGAGCCATAGAGGACCGGGAACAGCGCCCGGGCGAAGCCGTCCGCGGGCCGGAGCGCGTTGTTGGCGCAGCACAAATTGACCATAGGTAGGAGCGCGCCAAACAGGAGGCCGTCCTGCAGCCTGCCACGAGGCGCCGCGTTTACGGCGCGGTACGCGTCGAGCAGCCCGCTGCCATCCGCCATTGGATCGGGGAGAGCCTGGCCGCTCTCCCACCCGTACGGCTGCGTCGTCCTAACCAAGAGCGCCTTGACCTGATCCGGGGTGAGGCTCGGCCGGCGCTGCAGGAGGAGCGCGGCGGCGCCCGACACGACGCCGGTCGCCATCGACGTTCCGGTCAGACGGAAGTACGTCGATCCATTGTGCGCCACCACGATGCGGTCGGGGAACAGCGTATCCAGGGCGCTCCCCGGCACGCGGATGGAGACGAGGCGCCGCCCGGGTGCGACCAGATCGGGCTTGGCATTCGAGTCGGCGCTGCCCCAGGCGGAGAACCAGGCGAGCGTATCGTCGCTTCGGCTGAGGGTTCCACGATCGTCCGTCGCGCCGACGGTGATGACGTACGGGTCGATGCCTGGCGTCACGACGCTGTCGCGCGCGGGTCCGCCGTTGCCAGACGCGGCCACGACGACCAGACCACGGCGCCACGCGATTTCCACGGCCGCCGACATCGGGTCGAGGCGGTAGGAAAGGTGGGCAGGCGCGCCAAAGGAGAGATTGATGACGCGGATGTTGTAAACGGCGCGCTGGGCGAGGACCCACTCGATTCCCCGTACCACCGAGGAGATCCGACCGCTTCCGGTGCGGCCGAGCACCCGGACGTCGACGATGTTGGCTTGCGGAGCGATGCCGACGATCTGGCCGCCGGAGCGGCTGCCATTCCCGGCGACGATCCCCGCGATATGCGTGCCGTGCCCGCCCGGGTCGCTGGTGAAGCGCACATCGGCGAAGTTGACCGAGGCGAGGATACGGTTCTCAGGCTCGATGAGATCCGCATCCGCCGCGACGCCCGAATCGAGGATTGCGACCGTCACGCCTCCCCCGGTTGTCCCCTGCTGCCAGACCCGGTCGGCGTTCACCACTCGCGGGTAGGCCTCTGAGAGCTGATCGGGAGGGGCGATCGCCGGGGGCTCGGCGCTGGTCCGCGGGCCCACCGTCGCGTCGTGATAGATGAACGTCACCGTGGGCACGAGGCTCACCGCGCTGATGCCGGCGGCGTTCGCGAACCCAGCGGCTCCGTCGATGAGCGACAGCCCAGCGACCGGAATGCCGTAGAGACGGAGAAGATCGAGGGCCTCCAGGGCGCGACTGACATTCGCCTGGCCGAGGAACGGAGGGAGCGGGTGCTGCATCTCCACGATGACCGGCAGAAGCCTTTGCGGATCGGCCGCCATCAGGGCGAGCAACGCAGGGTCGATCTTGTCCGTGATGGGCGGTACCGCGGGGTTCACCGTGACGGCCACGTCATCGATCGCTGCGAGCGCGCCGTCCGAGGCCGTCAGCCGCAGCACGTAGGCCCCGCTCTCCGAGAATGTAGCCGTCGAGATGAGGGCGCCGGGGTTGCTGAAGCTGACCGTGCCCGGGCCGCTCACTTGGCTCCACGTCGTCGTCAGTACTGGCGGAATCGGCAATCCGTCGTCGATGGCGGCGCCCGTCAAAGTCGCAATGCCGGGCAGCGTGATCACCTGGTCTAGGCCCGCGTTCACGACCGGCGCCAGGTTGACCCCGGGCAGCTGAGGCGGCGGGGGCAATTGCGCGTGCGCCGAAGGCGCCGCTGGCACAAGCGAAAGCGCGAGCGCAACGAGCGCGCATCTGATGCCGAGCAGCCGGCGGCGATTCATGCGCGAGCCGCCCGGTTCAATCGCACGATGGCGCCCAGAGTGAGGAGATCCGCCTCTTGGTAGGCTTCGGGGCGATAGCTCTGCGCAGAGAGCTATCCGATCCAATGAGCCATTCGGACTATGGCCTCTGTCAAACATCGAAATCCAGGATTGCCGGCGAAATGATGCCTTCGACGGACGAAGCGGTCAAGGGCTGGCTAACGCTTTGATTCCGGCGAGTGCGGGTTGGCTCCTCACCGAAGCTAGGGACATCAACGACTCTGCTCAAAGAGGGAGCAGTACGAGCTCGGAATACAATTTGTCGAGCTCGTGCGCCTGTAAAATCGAGGAGCGAAAGAGCATCGGCTGCCTGATCACCTTGCCTCGCGGCCGCAGCGCCCCGAAAAGGCCGGCCTCGGCGGTCAGCGCCACCGACCGCTGGCGCCAGATAATCGCGAGCTTGACGCGCTCGAGATGGCGGGCAACCAGCGCCGGAGCACTGCAATAGAGCAAATCTGACACGGGAAACCGCCCTATTTTTCTACGCTTCACTACCAGATAGGCTCTTTCCGACCCTGACTGCAATACCACCTGCAAACAATCGTACGGGGCATGATCGTCGAAAATCCGCCGCTGTTCGCCATCGAGGAGAGCGCGCACCTGCTCCGGGTCGGAAATGATCCGGGCGCTGGGCCAACGCAACGTGCTGGCGTTTAGAAGCGGCGGCAATATGATCTTGTTTCGATCAAGATAGCTGAACCCCATCGCTTCACACATGTGCGTTACCGTGGGCGATGGGGTGAAGCTCGTATAACACACGGTTTCATCGCGCAACGCATGCGCAAGAAGCGCGAAGCTCCAGCCTCGGTAATCGGGATGCACGTAAAACGACGAAAGGTTGCACACGAGCGCGGCCTTGCCCTGGAATAGTCGACGCGCGTATAGCATGCCTATGAAGCCGCGAATCTCGCCGCCGGTGACAAGCATGAACCCGAGGTTCGGCTTTTCATCAAGCCACCGGTAGTCAAACAGCGGCCGCCAAGCCACGGGAATCCTTGCCCCAAAGCCACGGTGAAGAAATACGCAAAGCCGTTCGATGTCCGCCGCACGCGCCGGCCGGATATCCGGAGGCAGGCGCGAAGCGCGGGGCGCCGTGTACGCGGCGAGCCTGCCTGGTGCTGCCTTGCCCCGATCGCCGCCAGGCCGCGCCTCCAGGGCGCAGCCGCGGCCTCGCAGGGCCGCGGCGATGCCCGCGATGGTTGGAGCCTGGAACAGCGCATGGAGAGGCAGGTCACAGCGGGTCTGCGCTTGGATCTCGCTGAGCAGGCGCAACGCCGAAAGCGAGTTGCCGCCGAGGTCGAAGAAGCTTTCGTGCCTGGCGATCGGCGATCCTTCCAGCAGCCTTTCAAAGATGCCTTGCAGCTCGCGTTCCAGCGCGTCGCGCGGGTCCAGTTCCTGACGATCGAGCCGTGCGTCCGTGTGGGTGTCGTCCGTGGGCTCCGCTCTGACGGCCGGCGCGGAGGCGGACAAGGCCGGGGCTCGAGCGATGGCCTCCAGGCTATCCGGGTTTCGCAGGGCATCCCGGTTGCGCACCGGACGGCCGTTCACGGCGTCGCGCGCTGCCGCCTCGGAGCGCTTTCCGCTATGGGTCACCGGGAGCTCCTCGACCTGTGCGATCCGCGCAGGCACGAATACCACCGAGCCGCGGCGGGCTAGCTCGGAGCGGATCCGCGCTTCGAGCGAGCGGTCGAGCACAGCGCCGCCACGAAGCACGACCAGAAGCACCAGGCGCGTGCCACCCGGCTCATTTTCGGCGTATTGCTCGACCGCCATCGCTTCGGCCACCTCTACGATGTCCTGCAGGATGCGATAGATCTCCGCCGGGCCGACGCGAATCCCGCGGATGTTGAGGATGCCGTCGGAACGGCCGTGCAGACGTGCACCGCCCTCCGGCGTGAACTCGATCAGGTCGCCGTGGGTCCAGACGCCGGGATTCTGGCTGAAGTAGGCCTCGTGGAATCGGCGACCGTCTTGGTCGCCGAAAAACCCGATCGGCCGTGACGGGAACGGATTGGCGCAAACCAGCTCGCCGATGCGCGCCAGGGGCGCGTTCGCCGGCGGTAACGCGCGTACATCAAGCCCGAGGCTGCGGCACTGCGCCTCGCCACGATGCACCGGGAGGACGGGATTGCCCAGGACGAAGCAGCCCAAAATGTCCGTCCCGCCAGAGATCGACTGCAACAGCAGATCTTGCTTTACACGATCCCGCACCCAATCGTACTGATGCTCGTAGAGGATCGATCCCGTAGAGAGTACTGAACGCAAGGACGCAAGGTCGCATGCGCGCGCGGGCTGGTAGCCCGACTGCTCGCAGAGCTGCAGGTAAGCGGGGCTCGTCCCGAATACCGTCACTTTCTCAGACGCTACCAGCTCCCACAGCGTCCCCGGCCCCGTGATCGGACCATCGTAGAGGACCAGCTCGACCCCGGATGCGAGCGCCGAAAGTTGCCAGTTCCACATCATCCAGCCGCACGAGGTCTGGAAGAACAGCCTGTCGCCCTGCCGCAGGTCACAGTGCAGCCGGTGCTCCTTCAGATGCTCGAGCAACGTCCCGCCGGCGCCATGCAGAATGCACTTGGGTTGCCCGGTCGTGCCGGAGGAAAAAAGCACGAACAACGGGTGGTCGAACGCAAAGCGCTTCCAGGCGCCATCGTCGGTGCCGCGGCCGCGTTTCATGAGGTCGGTAAGGCGATGGATCGGACACGCCACCCCGTTTGGAGCCGCCCCGTCGTCGAGCGCGACAATGGCCTTCAATGACGGCAGGCCGGCCGCTACCTCCGCGAGGCTTGCAGCCACGGGCGCACCGATGTCCCAGCGCTCGGAGCGCAAATGCCCCATCAGGATGACTGGCTCGATCGGCGCGAACCGCGAGAGGATCGAAAACACGCCCATGTCGGGGGCGCAGCTCGAAAAGGTCGCGCCAACCGCCGCCGTCGCAAGCGCGGCCACGACAGCTTCGTTGCCGTTCCGCGCAATCGCTACGACGCGATCGCCTTCCGCCACCCCCATGCCGCGGAGGGATGCCGCCACGCTGCGCACTCGGTCGCGCAGCTCGCCACGCGTCAGGCGCTCGCGCGGCCGGTCCGCGTGACAAGCCGTAACGGCGGGCAGGTCGTCGCTTGCGTGTTCCTGCTGCAACAGGTTCTCGACGAAGTTGAGGCGCAGGCGGGGAAAAAAAGACGCGCTCTCGCAGGAATCGCCGGCGCAGACCGGCTCGATCTCCCCCTCGACGTCGAGCTTGCACCAGCGCAGGAACAACTGCCAAAACGTCCGAAACTGATTACACGAGAACTGCTCGAACCCTGAGTAGTCGCCGTAACTGCGTCCCGTCGCGGTCTCGCAATAGCGCACGAACGCGCTTAGCTGCGACCGCGCCATCGCCATCGCATCGGGAACGAAGATCGGATCTCGTGGCCTAGCCTGCAACATGGGATCCACACCATAGCAGGTCACTGCCTGCCGATGGTAGCGTGGATTCCGCACGCGAGAGGACGGGGCTCTTTGGTTACGGCTGCGACCTGGAGCTAAGGGGCGCGTTGCTCCTTGGCCCCGGTCAGCTCGCGCACCGCGGCAATCAGGTCTTCGAACTTGAACGGCTTGTTGAACGTCTTTGCAGCGCCGACCTGGCGCGCGACCTCGAACACATCGAGATTCGCCAGCGGGTCGCGGCCGCTCATGGCGATGATCTTCGCTTCGGGAAACTCCCTGCGCAGGTCGTGGATCGTCTCGATACCTTCCATTTCCGGCATGAAGATGTCGGTGACGATCACGTCGGCGGGCCGGGCGCGCTGCAGCGCCAGCCCCTGAGCGCCGTTAGCGGCGCCTTCGACCTCGATGCCGCAGCTCTGAAACCACATGAGCGCAAGCTTCCTGAAGTCTTCGTTGTCCTCGATGACGAGAACGCGCATCAGGTCTCCAGTAGCGCCGTCCGGCTCAGTCGAGCGTGAAGCTGTCCCACAGGATGCTGTCCCAGGCCACGCTGTCCCACGCGACGCTGTCCCACAAGACGCTGTCCCACAGGACGCTGTCCCACAGGACGCTGTCCCACAAGACGCTGTCCCAGGCAAAGTTGTCCCAGGCGGTGCTGTCCCACAAGACGCTGTCCCACGTGAGCGTTTGCCAATCGATGCCGCCGAGCGTCGGATCCTTCCAGTGGAGCGGCGAGCCATAGAGGACCGGGAACAGCGCCCGGGCGAAGCCGTCCGCGGGCCGGAGCGCAAGATTGGCGCACGCCAGAGGCTGGACTGCGCTCGGCACGAGCCCGCCCAGCATGCCCGGCAAGAGACCGCCCGGCAAGATACCGCCCGGCACGGGCGAGGGCGCCGGTGGAGGCGCCGTGTTCACGGCGGCGTACGCGTCGAGCAGTCCGCTGCCATCCGCGATCGGATCCGGCAGAACCTGGCCGCTATTCCACCCGTACGGCTGCGTCGTCCCGACCAGGAGCGCCTTGACCTGATCGGGGGTGAGGTCCGGCCGGCGCGCCAGGAGCAGCGCGGCGGCGCCCGACACGACGGCGGTCGCCATCGACGTTCCGGTCAGACGGAAGTACGTCGATCCGTTCCGCGCCACCACGACGCGTTCGGGAAACAGCCTATCCAGGGCGCTTCCCGGCACCCGGATCGAGACGAGACGCCGCCCCGGCGCGACCAGATCAGGCTTGGCATTCGAGTCGGCGCTGCCCCAACCGGAGAACCAGGCGAGCATGTCATCGCCTCGGCTGAGGGTTCCACGATCGTCCGTGGCGCCAACGGTGATGGCGTACGGGTCGGTGCCTGGCGTCACGACGGTGTCGCGCGCCGGTCCGCCGTTCCCCGACGCGGCCACGACGACCAGGCCACGGCGCCACGCGATTTCCACGGCCGCCGCCATCGGGTCGGCGCGGTAGGAAAGGTTTGCGCGCGCGCCGAAGGACAAGTTGATGACGCGGATGTTGTAGGCGGCGCGGTGCGCGAGGACCCACTCGATCCCTCGTATCACCGAGGAGATCCGACCGCTGCCGGTGCTGCCGAGCACCCGGACGTCGACGACGTTGGCTTGCGGAGCGATGCCTACGAACTCGCCGCCGGAGCGGCTGCCATTCCCGGCGATGATCCCCGCGATATGCGTTCCATGCCCGCCCGGGTCGCTTGCCAGGCGCTGATCCGCGAAGTTGACCGAGGCGAGGATGCGGTTCGCGGGCTGGACGAGGTCCGCGTCCGCGGCGACGCCTGAATCGAGGACGGCAACCGTAACACCTCCGCCGGTGGTCCCCTGCTGCCAGACCTGGTCGGCGTTCACCACGAGCGGGTAGACCTCGGAGACCTGATCCGGAGGGGCGATCACCGGCGGATCTGCGCTGCGTTGCGGGCCTACCGTCGCGTCGTGATGGATGCGCGCTACAGCGGGTACGAGGCTCACCGCATTGATGCCGGCGGCGTTCGCAAACCCCGCGGCCCCGTCGATGAGAGACAGCCCGGCGACCGAAATGCCAGATTGCCGGAGGAGATCGAGGGCCGTCAGAGCGCGATCGACATTCGGCGCGCCGACGAACGGGGCGACCGGGTGCTCCATCTCCACGATGACCGGCAGCAGCGCCTGCGGATTGGCCTGCATCAGGTCGCGCAACGCGGGGTCGATCTTGTCCGCGGCGGCCAGTTGCGTGGGCGAAGACGCCGCGGCCGCAAGCGATTGCACGGGCAGCGGAGGCGCCACGGGCACAGGCGCTGGCACGGGCACCGGCCGCACAAGCAACTGCGCGCGCACCGGAAGGGCCGCGGGCACCAGCACAAGCGCGAGCGCAACGAGCGCCCAGCGAATCCCGGGGAGCCGGCGGCAATTCATGCGTGCGCCACCGCTGGGCGATAGGCGCTCCGCTCCTCGCGCAACGGCAGAGTGAAGCAGAACGTGCTGCCTTGGCCGTGCCCGAGCGACTCCGCCCACATGCGGCCGCCATGCGCCGCAACGATGCCGTTGCTGAAATACAGGCCGAGCCCTCCTCCCGCTACGTTTCGCGCCGGTTCCGCCCGGTACCCCCGGCGGAACAGTTGCGTCAGCTCGGTGCCATCGAGGCCGATTCCCTCGTCGCGCACGCGGACAGTCGCGCTGCGCGCGCCGGCGGCCACCGACACCGTCACGGTCGAGCCCTCGGGCGAGTACTTCAGTGCGTTGGAGAGAAGATTCATCAGCGCCTGCCGGAGCCGTCGCTCGTCCCACTCGCCGACCACGTCCTGGTCGGCGAGGACCTTGATCTCGTGGCGGGCGGTCGAGCGTATGCTTTCCGTTACTTCGCGGGCAAGGGCGGCGAGATCCGTACGCCACCGCAAGATGGAGAGCAGGCCTGCCTCGAGGCAGGAGACGTCAAACAGTGTCGTCAGGAGCTCCGCAAGGCGGTCGACGTGCGTGACGATCGACGCGGCATCCGCCTCCAGGTCCGTGCGATCGCGCTCGCCTGAGGACAGTCGCCGGTGGAGAAGCTCCGCGTGGCCTCTGACCACCGCAAGAGGAGTCTTCACATCGTGCCAGGCCATGTTGAAGATGTCTTCCCGCAGTCGCTCGAGATCGCGCTGCCCCGTGATGTCACGGAGCACGATGACGCCGCCTTGCGGGGTGCCTCTCGCCGAACGCAGCACGGATGCGGCCAGGCTCAGCACGCGCCGCTGCCCCGAGCGCAGCTCGACCTCCTCTTCAGCGATGCTCGTGCCCGAGCGGAGGGCAGCGATGAGGGGGAGGAGCGCTGCGGCGATCTCGCGCGCCGTTGCCGGCCACTGCTCGAGCCGCTGCTGCTCGAGTGGCTGGCCGACGACGAGGCTCGCGTTGTCCAGGCAGAGGAGCTCCCGGGCCGCCCGGTTCAATCGCACGATGGCGCCCCGTGGGTCAACGATGAGGAGGGCGTCGCTCATGGTCGCGAGGACCGCTTCCAGCTGCAAAGCGTGTCGCTCGTGCTCCAGGGCCATCTGCTCCGTCGCGCGAACGCGTTCGATGACGGTACCCGCCTGCACGGCGATGGCGCCCAGGCTGAGGAGATCCGCATCCTCGTAGGCTTCGGGCCGATAGCTCTGCGCAGAGAGCACACCGAGCACCCGATCGCCGGACAGGATCGGGACCACGACGCCGGACTGCGGCGTGACCAGCTCTCCAGCTTCGGTCCCGTAGATGAGGTGGACCGCGGGTCCTTCGGCAGACCAGCGACGCACGAGCCGGGGTTCTCCCGTTCGAATGACCTCGCTCGTGAAACCCTTGCCCAGCGGGAACGTACCGCCGGGGAACTCGACCCCGCGGTCCATCTGGCGGACGACCTGCACGGTGGCGCTCGTCTCGTCGTAGAGCGCGAAGAGAAAGACCGTCGCATCCATCACGCGCGCAGTCTCTTCATGGAGAGCGCGGAACAGCTCCGCCAGGTCGCGGGCGCCGGCAGCGAGCGCTCCGAGCCGATTCGCAAGATCGAGTCGCGCGCGAAGCTCCTTCTCGCTCGTAGTCACAGCAGTCGGCATCTACCCCCCACCGTATGGCGGTATAGCGCTGCAGTGGTGCCTGATCTTAGGAGCAGAGGAAAAGGGCCTTTTCGCCTGATCCTAGCCTGACTTCAATTTAAGCACGCTATCGATCCGATGCGCCATTTGGACCATGGCGGCGTCATCAAATCAAAGTCCGGAAGGAACAGCCGGCCTCGCGTTGCGACCAAAATGAAGTTTAGTCATTGATTTGTGTGCAAATTTATCTACTGCCAGGCGCGGTTGTCGACCGTGTTCTCGTAGGTGGCGCCCGGCGCGACCAGCCCCCATCCCAGCGTCCACTGATAGGTGTGCTCGAAGCGCTCGCGGGTGTACGGCTCGGGTGCGGCATTCAATATGCGCGCTAGCTTGAGATCCTTCAGCTCGAGCAGGCCTCCGGCCTCCTCGAGCAGATAGTGCGCGTAGCGCTCGGGGCGCTTCTGGATCGCCTCGGCAGCCGAGGCTTCGGCGCGGAACATTTTCGCCAGAGTCGCGCCGTCCAGCTCGTCGCCCGCTGCCTCGCTGCGGGTCGAATGCGACTCCATGAGAACCCGAAGGCCGCGCATTTCGGCGATGCTGATCCACGGCTCCATCAGGCTGACGGCCGCCACCTCGCCGCGGCTCACGGCGTCCAGCCGCTCCTTCATCGTCCCGGCAAAGGTGGTCCGGATCTGCTCGCGCTTGAGGAAGCCCTCAAGCAGCTTCAGCGTGGTGAAGTGCGAGCCGTTGAACGGGCTGACGCCGATCGGCTTGTCCTTCAACTGCTCCGGCTCGTAGATGCGCGACCTGGGATCCGTGACGATCGCGAAAGTCGACATCGCCGAGCCCAGCGCCACGATCTTGGCGGCGCGGTGCCCGGAGCTCACCGTGGACTCGACCGCGCGCTTCATGACTCCCCACTCGCACATCCGGAACTGGTCGCACGCGCCTTGATCGTAAAGCGCCTCCATGGTGCGATCGAACACGTTGGCGCGCAGGGCCTGGTGGTCAGAGTCGCGCTGACCGGAACCCGGGGTACGGACGATCTCCACGTCCAGGCCCTGGTCCCTGAAGAACCCTTCGTCGCCGGCCACCAGCAAGGGCAGATCGTGGATGGCGTTCATCATCGATGCCCTTACTTTCTTAAGCGATGCGGTCATGGCGCGCCTCCGATTCTAGACAGTCATTTTCTGCCATTTTCTCCTACAGCGCATGTACTGCAGCCGAGGTGACCGACGGCGAGAACAAGCACGACGAGGAGGGCGATCGTCGCGACGCGCGAGGACGCGGCGAGAAAATGCAGCGTGCCGCTCTCGAGCCCGACGAACGCGAGGCCGAGCACGGGGATCACCGGGGCCCCGCAGCCCGTGACGCTGCACGCGCCGGTGGAGACTCCGAATACCGTCGCCGCGGCACCCGCCAGACCTCCGCGGTGCAGTGCCCGCGCCGCGCCGCCGGAGGCGAGATCGCGATAGCGGCGCCAGAGGGCGAAGTACAGGCCGAACAGCGCCGAAACGACGAGGATGCGGCCGACGTCGGTCACGTCCACGGCGAAGCCCCATTCGGCGCCGCCGTAGGTGCTGCCGGCCGAAACCCAGAACAGCGCAAGGTCCGGAAGCTTCGCCAGTTTTTCCGCCAGCCGCGCGTCATCGGAGGCGAGGTATTCAGGGAGGCGTTTCAGCCACGGATTGAAGGTGTAGAAATCGAGCGGTTTGCGCACCGCCGACAGGATCGCGACCGGAGCAGCAACGTTGAGCGCGGCGACGGCGAGCGTAACAGACGCGAAGACGACGGGATGCGCGGCCAATGCCGTCCTCGCCCCCCGCAGCGCCTCACCCACCCACCGCATGCGTTCATTTTACGGTTTCGTTGAAGTGAGAAAATAGTCGGCGTAGCACGGCACCGGTTTGCGTCGACCCGGATTTTCACATGAACGCATTCGTCGCGATCTTGTTCGCAAGCCTGCTTTCGCGCCTCGGCTACCAAATGGCGCGAAGCCCGGTGCTCCCCAGCTTTGCCGCCGATCTCGGCGCCTTACCCGAGCTGATCGGCATCATCGTCGCAGCCTCGACCATCACCGGGGTCTTCGTCAAGCTGCCAGCGGGCGCGCTTTCCGACGTGCTCGGCAAAAAGCGCATGATGGTTCTCGGCGCACTGTTCTTCGCGCTCCCGCCGTTCCTCTATCCCTTCGTCCACGATGCTTGGTCGCTGCTCGCGCTGCGGTTCGTTCACGGCTTCGCCACCGCGATCTTCTCTCCGGTCGCCTCGGCCTATGTGGCTGGCCTCGCCGAAAGGGGGCGCGGCGCTCGGCTCGGCTGGTTCTCGTCGGCCAACGACATCGGCGCGACCGCGGGGCCGCTCATCGGCGGCTTCGTCTTGTATTTCACCGCCAGCTATTCGGTGACCTATCTCACGGTCGGCGCGCTCGGCGTGCTTACGTTCATCGTGGTGTTGCTGTTGCCGGATCTCGAACGCACGGCGGCGCGCGAGGCGAAGACTTTCGCAGCGCGCGCGGCGGAGTTCCGGCAGGGTGTCGCCGAGGTGTTCAAGACACCGCCGATTTTCGTCGCGGCGGGCATCGAAGCCGTCATGTACCTCGGCTACGGCGCCTTTCTCGGCTTCCTGCCAATCTACGCCAAGAAGGTAGGGCTCAATGAGGCCGAGATTGCAATCATCCTCGGCGCGCAGCTAGCTGTAGCCATGGCGGCGAAGCCGATCACCGGACGCGTGTCTGATCGGGTGGGGCGAATACCAGTCATCGTCATCGGCCTCCTGCTCTGTGCTACCGCGCTTCCGCTGATCTTCCGGAGCGAAAGCCTGACGGCTTTCGTTCTTGCAGCGCCGCTGCTTGGTCTTGGCGTCGGCGCGGTCACGCCGGTCACCAATGCACTTATCGCCGACCTCGCCTCAGCACGGCGCCTCGGCGCCGCCATGGGCGTGTTCGGAACCGTCTGGGACATCGGCGAAGCAGCGGGCCCCATGATCGCGGGCTTCCTGATTGGGCGATTGGGCTATGCGGCGACCTTCGACGTGCTCGCCGCCATAACCGCCGCGGTCACGCTCGGACTGATAGCGCTGGTGCGCGATCCGAAGCACGCGCGTCCTTGACACCCGCAAGGCGGCGATGCTCCACTGAGGCTCGCCGATGAACTACTTGGTTCTCGCAGCAGGCCTCGCGTTCCTCGGCGTCGCCCACGCCGGCCACGAGTTTCCGTTCTATCCGTCGTTCTATCCGCAGGAGATCACGGTCGAAGCGCTCGATGCGCAGACCGCGGCGCAGCGGCTCGCCAAGGGGACGCTGCACGCTTACGCCGGCACGCTGGAAACCGATCCGGCGAAGACCGCCGCGGTCGCTTCCCTCGGCGGCTACGTGATTGCCAGGGTGGACCGCGACGCGTGCGCAGCGGCACGCGGCTTGAAGCCGGCGCTTCCCGCGGGCGCGGTCTGGCATCCGTACCCCGTCACTCCGTTTCATGCCGACTACCTGCACCACGCCGATCGGGCCGAAGCGGCACGCGCGACAACCGGAGAGCAGAAAAAGTTCTCTGGAGAGCTTGAGATCATCGATGTGGGCGCGCTCATGGCCAAAGCAAGCGCGCGTTACAGCGGCTGGCCGGGACCGCCGTGGTTGAGACAAGGCTGGCTTCACGCTTATCTCCTGCTCGCGCCCGCGGTGACTGACGTGCGCATCGAGAATGCAGCGCGGCGTCTGATGCGCGGCGATTATCGAAGTCTAGAAGAACGCATCAATCTCGAGCGAAATCTCGTCGAGCTGCTGCAAGCTCGCTGCGAGCGTGTCGTGCTCGGCTATACCGTGCGGCGCGAGCACTATGGCGCGGACTATTCTCAAGGGGTGGAGAATGTCGGCTACGACGCGCTCGAGGGTCTTGCGTCGGCGATTTTTCCGCGCACGGTCAAGCTGCGGGACTTTCCGTGGAACGGCTGGCTCAACGTGGCGGCGCCGGCGCCGCCTTCCAGCGCGTGGAATCCCGTGGCCGGAGGTTTCGGCGATGCGTTCGGACGCCTGGTGTGGTCGGCGCTTTCCGATCCCGCGTTCCTTCCTTCGCCGCACGGCGGCGGCTGGATCGAGAATCGCGTGAGCGCCTCCGTCGAGAAGAGTCAAAAGCCGATCGCAGTGCCCGCAGGTGCGCTCTTTTCTGCCGGGCGCGGCAAGACGGCCACAGCGCGCATCGTCTACCGCGTGCGCAACTCGGCCTTCCACGACGGCACGTCGATGAGCTTCGCGGACCTGGTTTATGCCTACACTTTCATGAATCCGGAACAGCTAAGAGGCGTACGCCTGTTGCGTGTGGACACCGAGACGCTCGCATTCGGTGAAGACAAGCTGAGCTACGAAGTGCCGGTGGTCGAGGTCTACCTCGACGGCGTAGCGGACGGCGATGCGGCAAGCGTGGCGCCGCCGTGGACTACCTTGCCCTGGCATCTGCTTGCGCTGTTTGGGGAGGGAGCCCGCCGCGGCTATTTCACGCTTTCAGAGTTCGATCCGGTGCGCGACGCGGCGCTGGTGCGCAAGCTCGCCGAGCTGGCGCGCGAGCTGGAAGAGCGCGCGTACGTTCCACCTGCATTGGTACCTTATGTGAATGCACAAGAGGCTCGCGCCCGCTACCGTGCGCTGCGCGAGTTCCACGCAGCGCACGGCCATTGGCTCGTCACCAACGGCCCCTACGTGCTCGAGCGCTGGGATGGGGCGAAGGCGGTGCTCGGCGTGTTCCGCGATCCGACCTACCCGAAGGGAATCGGCAGCTTCAACGCCTACGCCGTGCCGCTCAAGGCGCATGTGACGCGGATCGAGCGCCGCGCCTCTGGCGCGGAGGTCCGCATCGAAACCGAGCGGCTGGAGCGCGAGGGGCGCGACGTGCGGATCGTGCGCGGCTTTCCGGAGAAAAAGCAGGCGGCGGTCTGCCGCTACCTGCTCATCGGTCGTGATGGCGCGGTCGCAGCCGCAGGCGAAGTGCGCGCCGGCGCCGAAGGCAGGTGTCGTCTGCAGTTAAAACCAGGGGGGAACCGGCTCGTGCTCGCCGCCGTGCTCGAGGGCAGCGCTGCGAACGCGCCGATCAGGATCGTGCCGTGGGAGTAGACTGTCATGGCCGTACGACAAGAGGAGGAATCATGGACAAGGAATTGCTGCAGGAGCGCCGCGGCTTTCTGAAACAGTTCGGCGCGACGCTGGGGGCGGCAGGCCTCGGGGCCGCCGGAGTCGGGACCGCGCATGCCGCGGCCAAACCCAAGGGCAACATCCCCGACCGGCCGGTCAAGGTCGGTCACACCACGTTTCTTACCGGCCCGGCGGAGCTTCTGGGCGGCCCGGGCCAGCGCGGACATGTCCTCGCCCAGGAGGAAATCAATGCGCAGGGCGGCCTGCTCGGCAAGCGCAAGATCGAGACGATCTTCGCTGACGAAGCCGCCGGGACCGACGGCAACGTGAAGGAACTGCGGCGCATGAAGCTGTCGGAGAACATCGAGCTCTTCACGGGGGTCATTTCGAGCGGCAACACCCCCGCCCTCGGGCCGGTGGCGGAGGAGCTGAGGGTGCTCACGCTGTTCAACGACGGCTGCACCGACTTCCTGTTCGACAAGGCGGTGCCGAACCCGAAGTACACCTTCCGGGTGACCAACATCCAGTCTGCGGACGGCGTCACTGCTGCCATCGGCGCCGCGACGCACTGGCCCAAGGTGCGGCGCATCGCGTCGCTGCAGCCCGATTACAGCTACGGGCGCAATGTTTTCGAGCACTTCGTGCTCGCGCTGGGCAAGCTGCTGCCCGGAATAGAGGTCGTCTCCGAATCGTGGCCCAAGCTGGGCACCACGGATTTCACGTCGCACATCACCAAGATCCTCTCGACCAAGCCAGATCTGCTGATTGCCGGCGTGTGGGGCGGCGACTACGTCGCGTTCTACAAGCAGGCGCTTCGCTACGGGTTGTTCGACAAGATGAAGGTCGCCACCACGCTCGCCTTCGGCGGCTACCCGCACGCGATCGGCAAGGATCACCCCGAGGGCGTGCTGGCCGGCGTGCACGCGAATTACCACTTTCTCTATCCTTCAGGCGACCGCTGGCCGGTCAACAAGAGCTTCGTCGAGCGCTACCACAAGCGCTGGAAGGAGTATCCGAGCTTCGAGTCCGACGGCGCCTACACTGCGCTCTATCTCTATAAACAGGCGGTGGAGAAGGCAAACCAGCTCGTCGGCGGCTGGCCCGATGACGAGGCGATCATCGCCATGCTCGAGGGAACGGGAATCGATGCGCCGGCGGGCTACCTCTATCTCCGCGCCGACAATCACCAGGGTTACAAGGACGCGGTGACGGGCTTGAGCAAGAACCTGCCGGGATACGATTTTCCGGTCTGGGATTCGGCGAGCATCGTCTCGATCCCGATCCGCAGCATCACCGCGCCGCCCAACTGGCCGAAGCCCGGCCAGGGACATAACGAGTCGACTGCGGCGGCCGACTGGATCAAGAAGACCTGGCCGGCAGCAGGGAAGGCGTGACGCACTGATCTTTGACCGGGGTGGCGTGGGCCGCCCCGGCGGTGCGTCTTAGAAGAAGAAGGCGATGGAAATCGTCGCGCTACAAGTTCTCAATTCGCTGTTTTACGCCGCGGTGCTGTTCCTCATCGCCGCCGGGCTCAGCCTGATCTTCGGGGTGATGGGGATCGTCAACATGGCGCACGGCAGCTTCTACGCCCTTGGCGCCTACGTCACCGCCTGGTCGGTGGGCGCGGCTGCGGCCACGCTTCCCCCGGCCGCGCTGTTTATCTTCCTGCTGCTCGGCGCGATCGCGGTCGCGTTGGTCGGGCTGATGATCGAGCCCACCTTGATCCGGCCGTTCTACCGGCGGCAGGAGGAGTATCAGCTGCTCGTCACCTTCGGCCTGCTGCTGGTTCTCGAGGATGTCATCCGGCTGCTGTGGGGCGGGACCCCGCTTACCGCGAGCGGGCTCGTGGACTCCCTCGGGCTCGTTCGTATCGGGGGGCTGCCCTATCCCGTCTACAACCTGCTGATGATCGGAGTCGGAGCCGTCGCGGCGCTCGCTCTGTGGGCGTTCGTGTACCGCACCAAGTTCGGCGTGCTGCTGCGTGCCACGGCGCAGGACCGGCGCATGGCTGCGGCGCTGGGGATCGACGTCGGGCGGATCTACGCCCTCGCCTTCGGCCTGGGCTGCTTCATGGCGGGGCTCGGCGGCGCCATTGTCGTTCCGAGCCAGGCCGCGGTGCTCGGCATGGGAGTGGAAGTGCTGGTCATCGCGTTCGTGGTGGTCGTGATCGGCGGCCTGGGCAGCCTCGAGGGCGCCCTGGTGGGCGCGCTGATCGTGAGCGCCCTGAGAACGATCACCATCCAGTTCTGGGAGGAATTCGAGCTTGCGGCGCTGTACCTGATCGCCGCGATCGTGCTCCTCATCCGGCCCACCGGCCTCTTTGGGAGGAGGGCGTGAAGCTCGCCGTTCCCATCCTGATCGTTCTTGCCCTGGTGCCCGTGGTCGCGAGCACGTATCAGACCCAGCTTCTCACCTACGGCCTGACGCTCGCGATCGCCGCGCTCGGGTTCAATCTCCTGCTCGGCTACACCGGGCTGCTCTCGTTCGGGCATTCCGCCTACTTCGGCGCGGGCGCCTACGCCGTGGCGCTCATGATGCGCTATCTCGGCGTCTCGTCGATGGAGCTCTTCCTCCTGGGCGGGATCGTATGCTCGGCCGCGCTCGCGGCGCTGTTCGGCGTGGTGTGCGTGCGCCATACGCGGATCTTCTTCGCCATCCTGACCCTCGCGCTTTCGCAGGTGCTGTGGACGCTCGCCTACAAGTTCTTCTGGATCACCGGAGGCACCGATGGGCTGCGCGTGCCGTTCTCGAAGCTGACCTTGCTGGGCGGCCTCATCGGTTTCCCGGGCGCCGACGCATTCGCGAGGTTCATCAGCTTCTACTATTACTACGTGCTGGTCGTGTTCTGCGTGTGCACAGCGCTCATGTGGCTGATCGTCCATTCCCCGTTCGGCAAGACGCTGCAGGCGATCCGCGACAACGAGACCCGGGCGCGCTTTCTCGGCGTGCGGATCTGGCGCTACCGCTGGCTGGCGTTCCTCGTGTCGGGGATCTTCAGCGGCCTGGCTGGCACTCTCTGGGTGCCGCTCAACGGGCTGACCACCCCGGACGTCCTGTACTGGCCGCAGTCCGGCAAGATCGTGTTCTTCGCGGTGCTCGGGGGGTTCCGCAACTTCTCGGGCCCGATCGTCGGGGCGGTGCTCTTCAACTACCTCGAGGTCTACGCTATCGCGCTCACCGAATACTGGCAGATCACGCTCGGCGCGATCCTGATCATCCTGGTGACCTTCCTGCCGGCGGGAATCGTCGGCACCGCGCAACGCCTGTCGGCGAAGTTCAAATGAATCTTTTGCGGACCGAGGCCCTCAAGAAGCACTTCGGCGAAACGCGCGCCGTGGACGGGGTGAATTTCACCGTCAACGAAGGCGAATTCCTCTCGCTCGTCGGCACCAACGGCGCGGGCAAGACCACGCTGGTCAACCTGATCAGCGCGTTCCTCGCCCCCGACAGCGGCAGGATCTTCATCGACGACCGCGACATCACCCATGCGTCGGTGGAAGAGCGCATCCGGGCGG
>Ga0209807_1000039_pt1 | contig 55158 bp, 50 predicted proteins | sample GraSoiAngelo_154_FD_186168 | JGI IMG/M metagenome (GOLD analysis project Ga0209807, IMG submission 186168) | Grasslands soil microbial communities from the Angelo Coastal Reserve, California, USA - 14_1009_13_20cm (SPAdes) (version 2) | ecosystem: Environmental > Terrestrial > Soil > Grasslands ... | reverse complement strand
TCAATGTGCTGCCCACTGCACGGTATTCAAGTCCACGCCCTCCTTGTACATCTCCCAAAGGGGCGAAAGCTCGCGCAGCTTGCCGATCTTGGCGCGCAGGAGCTTGACGGCGTAGTCGATCTCCTCCTCGGTCGTGAAGCGGCCGATCGTGAAGCGAATCGAGCTGTGGGCGAGCTCGTCCGAGCGCCCGAGCGCCCGCAGGACATACGAGGGCTCGAGGCTCGCCGAAGTGCAGGCCGAGCCCGAGGACACCGCCACCTCCTTGATCCCCATGATCAGGGACTCGCCCTCGACGAAGTTGAAGCTGACGTTGAGGTTTCCCGGTATGCGGCGCTCCAGGTCGCCGTTGACGTAGACCTCTTCCATGTCCTTGAAGCCGGCGAGCAACCGGTCGCGCAAGGCGCGGATGCGCTCGCTCTCGGCGGCCATCTCGAGCTTCGCGATGCGGAACGCCTCGCCCATGCCCACGATCTGGTGGGTCGGGAGCGTCCCCGAGCGCAATCCCCGCTCATGCCCGCCGCCGTGGATCTGCGGCTCGATGCGCACGCGCGGCTTCCTGCGCACGTACAGCGCGCCGATGCCCTTCGGGCCGTAGACCTTGTGCGCGGTCACCGTCAGGAGATCCACTTTCAATTTCTGCAGGTCGATCGGGATCTTGCCCGCGGCCTGTACCGCGTCGCAGTGGAAGATGATGCCTTTCGAGCGGCAGATCTCGCCGATCTCGGCGATCGGCTGGATCACGCCGATCTCGTTGTTCACCATCATCACCGAAACGAGAACGGTGTCGGGGCGCAACGCCGCCCTGAACTTCTCCAGGTCGAGCAGCCCGTTCTGCTCCGGGTCGAGGTAGGTCGCCTCGAACCCCTGGCGCTCGAGCTCGCGCACCGTGTCGAGCACCGCCTTGTGCTCGGTCTTCATCGTGGCGATGTGCTTGCCCTTGCCCTTGTAGAAATTCGCCGCGCCCTTGATCGCGAGGTTGTTGCCTTCGGTCGCGCCCGAGGTCCAGATGATCTCTTTGGAATCGGCATTGAGGAGCGCCGCGACGTGCCCGCGCGCCTCTTCCACCGCCTTCTCCGCCTCCCAGCCGAAGGCGTGCGAGCGGCTCGCCGCGTTGCCGAACTGCTCGGTGAGGAAGGGAATCATCTTCTGCGCCACGCGCGGGTCGACCGGCGTGGTCGCCGAATAGTCGAGGTAGATCGGAAATTTCATTTCGCGCGCGTCCCGTTCAAGCCGACACCGCGGCTTCCTTGCCGCGTTTGTCCTGGAGCACGCTCACCGCGCTCTTGCGCGTCGCCTGCTGCGCGACGAGGTCGGAGAGCTTCACCGAATCCAGGTATTCGTACATCTTGTCGTTCAGCCTCGCCCACAGGTCGTGCGTCATGCAGCGCTGCTCGTCGTGGCAGTTTTCCTTGCCGCCGCACTGCGTCGCGTCGAGCGGCTCGTCCACCGCCGTGATGATGTCCGCGACCGAGACCCTGTCGAGGCTGCGCGCGAGCGTGTAGCCGCCGCCGGGCCCGCGGGTGCTGTCGACCAGCGTGTGGCGCCGCAGCTTGCCGAAAAGCTGTTCCAGGTACGAGAGCGAGATGCTCTGGCGCTGGCTGATGCCGGCGAGCGTCACCGGGCCCTTGCCGCCGTGCATGGCGAGGTCGAGCATCGCGGTCACTGCGAATCGTCCTTTGGTCGTCAGTCTCATGGTTGCACCCTGAACGGCTTCGAATACCTGATGAATTCGGTCAAGTATACACAATCCCGAGGAAAACAATCAACTATTTGTTGACCACCTTGGGCCCTAGGCGAAGCTGCCTCTGGGACTCTTCGCGCTCCGCCTGGAGCTCCTCGATCTGGTTCAGAATCAATTCGATACGCTTATCCATGTCGACGCTGTGATCGAGCAGGCCTTGGACCGCCTTGGCGAGCGGATCATCCTCCGCTTTGGCGGTCACTGCGTACGCAGAGAACCCCAGCTTCGCCGCCTTCTCCTCGCGCGTCTTGTCCTGCTCGTCGAGAATGACGCGCGCCGGGATCCCCAAGGCGGTCGCGCCCGCGGGAACATCCTTCACCAGCACCGCGTTCGAGCCGATTTTCGCGCCCTCGCCGACGACGATGGGCCCGAGCACCTTCGCCCCCGCGCCGATCACGACTCCCCGCTCGAGCGTCGGGTGGCGCTTGCCCTTGTTCCACGAGGTCCCGCCGAGGGTCACGCCGTGATACAGGGTGCAATCGTCTCCCAGTTCCGCGGTCTCGCCGATCACGACTCCCATGCCGTGGTCGATGAACACGCGCCGTCCCACTTTGGCCCCGGGATGAATCTCGATGCCGGTGAGAAACCGCGAGACGTGCGATACGAAGCGTGCAAGCCAGCGCAGCTTCACGCGCCACAGCCGGTGCGCCAGTCTATGGATGAGGAGCGCGTGGAAACCGGGATAGCAGGTAATGACTTCCCAGGTCGAACGCGCCGCCGGGTCGCGCTCGAACACGCAGGCGATGTCTTCGCGAATTCGGGTGAACATCGGTGTCCCGGAGATCGATGTCCCGCATTATCCGAAACCTTAGTGAATTGGTCAACTATTTCCCGGGCGGACTCCTGTCGTCCCAGGCCGCGAGCATGCCGCGCAGAATGTTGACCTCCACCTTCTCCAGCCGCGCCTTTGCGAACAGACGGCGCAAGCGATCCATGAGCTTGCGAGGGTGCCGCGGGTGCAGATAGCCGCTCGCCCGCAGGCTGCGCTCGAGGTGCGCGAAGAGTCGCTCGATGTCCTCGTGGGTCGCGCACCGGGTCCTCGTCGGCGCGGCGGGCGGGGCCTGCGCGGCCGTGCGCAACTCGTACGCGACCACCTGCACCGCCTGGGCGAGATTGAGGGAAGGGTATTCCGGATTGGCGGGAATGCGCGCGAGGGCGCTACAGCGCATGATGTCCTTGTTCGAGAGGCCTGCGGTTTCGTTGCCGAAGACGACCGCGACCTCGTCCTTTCGCGCCGCGCGCAGGAGCTCCCGCGCCGCAGCGCGCGCATCGAGCGAGGGATGGGAAAGCTCGCGCTCGCGCGCGCTCAAAGCCACCGAGTACGTTGTTCCGGCGAGCGCCTCCTCCAGACTCGCGCACGCGCGCGCGGACTCGAGAAGATCGAGCGCGCCGGAGGCCATGGCAGCTGCGTCCGGATGGGGAAAACGTTTCGGCCGCACCAGGCGCAGCTGCGTGATGCCCATCGTCTTCATGGCGCGCGCCGCGGCGCCGATGTTGCCCGGGTGCGAAGGCCGCAGCAGGACGACGCGGATTCGAGACAGCGGACCGCCGGCTTTCATACTAGAATCCGGCGTTCAGCAGCGCCGCTCTTTTGAATTCCCGGACGAAGAAATGCACCCGATGCTCGGAATCGCGGTCAGAGCCGCGCGGCGGGCCGGCGCGATCATCAACCGCGCGGCGCGCGACGTGGAATTGCTGCAGGTTACTCGCAAGCGGCACAACGATTTCGTCACCGAAGTGGACAAGGCTGCGGAGCGGGCGGTCATCGAGATACTGCACCGCGCCTATCCGGACCATGCGATTCTAGCAGAGGAGTCCGGCGCTTCCGCCGGGAACGCGGGCGAGTCCGAGTACACCTGGATCATCGACCCGCTCGACGGCACGACGAATTTCATCCACGGCTTCCCGCAGTACGCCGTCTCCGTCGCCTTGCGGCACAAGGGCCTTCTCGCGCAGGCGGTGATCTACGATCCGACCAGCAACGAGTTGTTCACGGCGACGCGCGGGCGGGGCGCGTACCTGAACGAGCGGCGCATCCGCGTCTCCAAGCGCGCGCAGCTCAACGAGGCGCTGCTCGGCACCGGTTTTCCCTTTCGCGATCTCCACAGCCTCGACGAATATCTCGCCATGTTCCGGGAGTTCACGCTGCGCACCGCCGGGCAGCGCCGCGCGGGCGCCGCGGCCCTCGACATCGCCTACGTGGCCGCGGGAAGGCTGGACGGATTCTGGGAAATCGGCCTTTCGCCCTGGGACATGGCGGCGGGCGCGCTGCTGGTGCAGGAAGCCGGCGGCCTGGTCGGGGATTTTCGCGGCGACTCGGGCTACCTCGATTCGGGACGCATCGTCTGCGGCAATCCGAAAATCTTCGCTCAAATGCTTCGAGTCATCGGGCCGCTCGCCGCCCAGTAGGCGGGGTTTCCCCAGTCCATGCGCCGCCTGCTCCGCCTCCTCGTCGCGGGCTCGATTCCGTGGGCTCTGGCCGCCCACGGCGCCGAGCTGCGCGTCGGCCTCGCCGCGGACGTGACCTCGATGGACCCGCACTTCCTCGCCATCGCACCGAACATCAATATCGCCTGGCACGTGTTCGATGCGCTCACCCACGTGGACGAGGACACGCGCCTCATCCCGGGCCTCGCCCTTTCGTGGCGGGCGGTCGACGCGACCACCTGGGAGTTCAAGCTGCGGCCGGGCGTTCGCTTTCACGACGGGAGCGAGCTGACCGCGGAGGACGTCGTATTCTCGATCGAGCGCACTCTCAAGGTGCCGAACGGCCAGTACGGAATCTTCACGCGGCGCATCGTCGGCAAAGAGGTCGTGGACGCGCACACGCTCCGCCTGAAGACGGCGACGCCCTACGCGATGGTGCCGTACGATCTCAATTCGGTATTCATCGTCTCGAAGAAGGCCGCGGCTCGCTCCGGGCCTGAGGATTTCGATTCGGGCAAGGCGATGGTCGGCACCGGTCCCTTCAGGTTCGTGCGATTCGCGCGCGGCGACCGGGTCGAGCTCGCACGCAACGACGCCTATTGGGGGGCACAGGGTGGAAAAAGCGCGGCCTGGGAGAAAGTGACTTTGCGCATCGTGCCCACGGACCCGGCGCGACTCGCCGGGCTCCTCTCCGGAGAGCTCGACGCGATCGAGCAGGTTCCCACCGCGGACCTGCCGCGCATTCGGCGCGACGCCCGGTTGAATACGGTTCAGAAGGTGTCGTGGCGCACCATTTTCTTCTACCTCGACCAGCACCGCGATCGCGCGCCCGGGCTCGCCGACAAGGCCGGCAGGCCCCTTGCGCAAAATCCCTTCCGCGACCTGCGGGTGCGGCGCGCGCTCTCGAAGGCAATCAATCGAGCGGCGATCGCCGGACGTCTCATGGACGGGGCGGCGATTCCGGCGTCGAACCTCGTCTCGCCGCCCGTGTTCGGCTACGCGCCGGACCTCGCGCCCGAGACCTACGATCCCGAAGAGGCGAAGCGGCTGCTCGCCGAAGCGGGATATCCCGACGGATTCGCGATGACGCTTTCCGCGACCAACAACCGCTACGTCAACGACGAGCAGATCGCGCAGGCCGTGGCGCAGATGTTCGCGCGTGTCGGCGTCCGCGCGCGCGTCGAGACGCTGCCGCTGAACGCATACCTGCCCAAGGGGCGCAAGGGGGAATTCGCGTTTGCGATGTTCGGCTGGGGCTCGTTCTCCGCAGACCTCGCGCTGCGCGCGCTCGTCGCAACCCCCGATCCGGACAAGGGCTTCGGCGCATTCAACTGGTCGGGATACTCGAATCGGCAGGTCGACGCGCTGCTCGAGCGCGCTTTCGCGAGCGTCGACGAGAAGCGGCGCGAGGCGCTCGCCCGCGACGCGATGCGCCTCGCCATGCGGGATCATGCGGTCATCGCGCTGCATCACCAGGTCGCGACTTGGGCGATGCGAAAGCCGCTCGCCTACGCGCCGCGTACGGACGAATTCACGCTGGCTCACCAGATTCGGGAAAAATGACCGCGAAGACTTTGGAATGCTGCTGAATCTTCTGCGTCGGTTCTTCGTCCAGCGCAAATCGGCGCGGCTCTTCGCCGAGGCCCAGCGGCTGTTCCGGGAAGGCGCGTTCGAGGAAGCGGAGCGGGCGGCCGCGGAGTGCGCGAAACTGTTGCCCGATCTCGCCGAGGTGCACTATCTACGCGCCTCGATCGCGCTCGCGCAGCAACGAAACGACTCGGCGGCACACCACTTCACCCGCACGCTGGAGGTCCTTGCTCCGTCCGATCCGACGCGGGCGCGCACGATGCTGCGCCTGGCCGCGGCGCTCCAGGATTGCAACAGGCAGCGCGAGGCGGAGCAGTGGTACCGGAGAATCCTGGAGCTCGACCCGGGCAACCACGACGCTCTCCTCTGCCTCGCCGTGATACGCGAAGACTCCGATGTCGAGGAGGCGCGGGGCCTCATGGACCGGTACACGGAGCTGCAGGCCGGGGCCGCTCCGCGCCTGCGGCGCGCGCTGATGCTTCCCGTCATCCTCCAGTCGAGCGACCAGATCGACCGGGTAAGGCAAAGGCTCGATCGCGACCTCGATGAGCTGCTCGACCTGAAACCGTCCAAGGTCCCGAACCCCGAATTCGAGGTGGGCGCGACCCCTTTCAATCTGGCCTATCACGGCCGCAACAACGCTCCGCTGCTGCGCAAGATCGCGCGAGTCTGCAGGTCGATGTATCCGGCGAGAACCGACTGCGCGCGCCAAGGGTTTTCTCCGAGCCGGCGGCTGCGCATCGGTTTCGTTTCGACCTATTTCCATGCGCACTCGGTAGGCCGGACGACGTTCGGCCTCATCCGCGATCTGCCGCGCGACCGTTTCGAAGTCCACGTATTCGCCATTGCCGCGCAGGCGGACGACCTCGCCGAGGCCATACGCAAAAGCGCAGATCGCTACGTGCCGCTCCCGCTCGATCTCGGCCGGGTGCGCGACGCGATCGACTCCGCCGCCCTGGACATCGTGTTCTTCGCCGACATCGGCATGCACCCGCTCACCTATTTCCTCGCGTTTTGGCGGCTCGCTCCGATTCAGATGGTCACCTGGGGGCATTCCGTCACCAGCGGCATCGACACGATCGACTACTACCTGTCCTCCGACGCGATCGAGGGCGCCGCAAGCGAGCAGTACTACACCGAGAAACTGGTGCGCCTGCCCGGCTATTTCATGCCGCGCTATCGCCGACCGGCGCTGGAGGGGCCGCGCGCGTCGCGCGAGCAGCTCGGCCTGCCCGAAGGCAAGCACCTCTACTACTGTCCGCAGAATCTCTTCAAGCTCCATCCGGACTTCGACGCGGCTATCAGGGCCATCCTCGAGGGCGACCCGGAAGCCGAGCTCGTCCTGCTGGAGTTCGTCCGGGCGGGCGTCGCGGAGCAGCTGCTGCGGCGCTTCGAGCTCACGCTCGGTGCGCTCGCATCGAAAATACGCTTCGTTCCCCGCTCGGAGCACCGCAAGTTCCTGCAGGTCGTCGCCGCCGCCGACGTCATCCTCGACCCGTTTCATTTCGGGGGATGCAATTCGAGCTGCGACGCGTTGTCCCTCGGCGTTCCCGTGGTCACCCTGCCCGGCTCGCAGCTCCCGGGCCGGTTTACGCTGGGGCTGTACAGGGAGATCGATCTCGACTGCTGCATCGCCCGCTCGGCGGACGAGTACGTGGAAATCGCGCTGCGGCTCGGCCGCGACGCGGAATATCGAAAGTCGGTATCGGAGCAGATCTCGGCCCGCTGCGCGCGCCTGTTCGACCGGCCCGACGCCGGGCTGGCGCTGGGGGAAGAGCTGCTGCGCATCGCCGAGGCCGCCCGCTGACGCTGCCGTCGAGCGCCCTTCGATGCTCGCCTACGTTTTTCGCCGCCTCGCGCAAAGCGTCGCGGTCCTGTTCGTCATGTCGCTGCTCGTTTTTGCTGGCGTGTATGCCGTCGGCAATCCGATCGACATTCTCGTCAACCCTCAATCCGACCAGAACGAGATCGCGCGCGCCACCGCCGCACTGGGCCTCGACCGGCCGCTCTTCGAGCAGTATTTCGTCTTCATCGGGCACGCTGCAACCGGAGACCTCGGGAGATCCTTCGCCTTCAACGTGCCGGCGATCGGTCTCATCCTCGAGCGCATGCCCGCGACGCTCGAGCTCGCGACCGCCGCGATGCTGATCGCGGTGCTGCTCGGAATCCCTCTCGGGCTGTGGGCGGGCTTAAAACCCCGATCGGCCGCCGGCAGGACCATCATGGCGGGTTCGATCCTGGGGTTCTCGCTTCCGACTTTCTGGGTCGGGCTCATGCTCATCCTCGTGTTCTCCGTGTGGCTCGGTTGGCTGCCGACCTCGGGCCGCGGGCCGACGGCGAATCTGCTCGGGATCCCGGTGAGCTTCCTCACGGCGGAGGGCCTGCGCCACCTCGTCCTGCCCACCGCGAACCTGGCGCTCTTTAATCTGTCGCTCGTCATCCGGCTGACCCGCTCGGGAACGCGCGAAGCGATGCGGCAGGACTACGTGCGCTTCGCGCGCGCCAAAGGCTTGACCGAGACGCGCGTCGTCGGCGTCCACGTGTTGAGGAACGTGCTCGTTCCGGTCGTCACAGTGGCCGGCGTCGAGTTCGGCTCGGTGATCGCGTTCGCCGTCGTCACCGAGTCGATATTCGCGTGGCCCGGAATGGGAAAGCTCCTGATCGATTCGATCAACGTGCTCGACCGGCCGGTGATCGTCGCCTATCTGTGCATCGTCGTCGCGCTGTTCGTCGCGATCAATCTCGCGGTCGACCTCGCCTACTCCTGGCTCGATCCGCGGGTGCGGCCCGGGGAAGCAAGGTGACCCCGGCGCGGCGAATCGCCGCCGAGTTCGCGGCGAGCCGCATCGCGCTCGCGGGCCTCGCGCTCCTCGCGCTGGTGCTGCTCGCGGCGCTCTTTGCGCCGTGGATCTCGCCTCAGAATCCCTACGATCTGGCGCGGCTCGACCTGCTCGACTCGCGCCTGCCGCCCGGGGCGCGCTCCGCCGCGGGCGCGATCCATTGGCTGGGCACCGACGACCAGGGCCGCGACATGCTGTCCGCCATCCTCTACGGCCTTCGCACCAGCGTCGCCGTCGGCTTGACGAGCACGACGCTAGCGCTCGCGATCGGCGTGAGTCTCGGCCTCGCGGCGGCCTGGTTCGGCGGCTGGCTGGACGCGCTCCTCATGCGCATCGCCGACCTCCAGCTCTCGTTCCCCTCGATCCTCATCGCGCTCGTCCTGCTCGCGGTGCTCGGGCAGGGCTTGGACAAGATCGTCATCGCGCTCGTCGCGGTCCAATGGGCGTATTACGCGCGCACGGCGCGCGCGGCTGCGCTCGTCGAGCGCCGCAAGGAATACGTCGACGCCGCGGTCGCGTTGGCTTTTTCGAACGCGCGCATCATTTTCCGTCACCTGTTCCCGAACTGCCTGCCGCCGCTCCTCGTGCTCGCGACGGTCCAGATCGCCGCGGCGATCACGCTCGAAGCCACGCTCTCCTTCCTCGGCCTCGGGCTGCCGATCACGCAGCCTTCGCTCGGCCTCTTGATCTCGAACGGCTTCAACTACCTGCTCTCGGGCCACTACTGGATCAGCGCCTTCCCCGGAATCGCGCTGCTCCTCGCCGTCGTCAGCATCAACCTGGTCGCGGACCGCTTGGGCGAGGTCCTGGATCCGCACGGGCCACAGCGATGAGTCTTATACTGTCGCCCAAGATATTCAGCGGAGAAACCATGAACGCGCTCAAGAAAATCGCGATCGCTGCAGCGCTGTTCACCGCAGCCGGCGCGGCCCCGGCGCAAGCATCCAAGCCACTGGAGTTGATCGCGTTCGGCGGCGGCGGCAACTGGCCGCTCTGGGCGGCGCAGGAGAAGGGACTCTTCGCGCAGTACGGGATCGCGGTGAAGCTGTCCCTCACGCCGAATTCCGTCGAGCAGATCCGCAACCTGATGAACGGAACCTACGACTTGGGCACCACCGCGTACGACAACGTCGTCGCCTACCAGGAAGGCCAGGGGGAGACCGAGCTGCCGGTGCAACCCGATCTTTTCGCCTTCATGGGCGGCTACTCGGGGTCGCTGCGCTTCGTGACCCAGCCGGACATCAAGTCCTATGCGGCGCTCAAGGGCAAGACGGTCGGCGTGGACGCGGCGACCACCGGATTCGCCTTCATCCTCTACAAGCTCGCGGCGATGAACGGCCTCAGCATGTCCGACTACAAGGTCGAGAAGCTCGGCGGAACGCCGGCGCGCGTTCAGGCGATGATGGAAGGCAGGATCGCCGGAACCATGATCAGCTCGCCGTCGGAGATATTGCCCGAGTCCAAGGGCTACACGCGGCTGGGCGACACGACCGCGACTTTCGGTCCTTATCAGGCTTCCATCGGGATCGCGCGCCGCGCCTGGGCCGCCAAGAACGGCGATCAGCTCGTCGCCTTCATCCGCTCGTATGTCGCTGCGATGGACTGGCTGCAGCAGCCGGCGAACCGGGACGAGGCCGTCGCCGTCTACATGAAGCACGTGCCCAGCGCGCCGCACTCTGCGGCGCAGAAGGCCTACGAAGTGATGTTCGCGGAGAAGGAGGGTTTCCAGAAGAAGGCGAAGCTCGATATCGAAGGCTGCCGCACGGTGCTGAAGCTGCGCAGCGAATTCGCCAAGCCGCAGAAAAATCTCACCGATCCCTCGAAGTACATCGACGAGAGTTTCTACACGAAGGCAATGCAGCAACGCTAAAAGGAGACTTCACACATGGCCTTGACGAACCCCGCAGTGAAGGCGACCGTCGTTGTAACGCTGGCCGCCACACTCATCGCCGGCTGCCAGACCACCACCGATCCCTACACCGGAGAAAAAAAGACGACGAGCACGACCCTCGGCGCGCTGATCGGCGCGGGCGCGGGCGCCGCGATCGGGATGATTTCCGGCCACGACGCGAAGCAGCGCAGGCAGCGCGCCCTCGTCGGCGCCGGGGTCGGCGCGCTCGCCGGGGGCGCGGTCGGCAACTACCAAGACAGGCAGGAAAACGAGCTGCGGGCGCTGATGCGCGACAGCGGCGTCACGGTCACCCGCAAGGGCGAGGACATCGTCCTCAACATGCCCGGCAACGTCACATTCCGCACCGGCAGCGCGGACTTGAACGCGCAGTTCTTCAAGGTGCTCGACGGCGTCGCGCAGGTGGCGAAGAAATACGACAAGACCATCATCGAGATCGCGGGCCATACCGACAACGTCGGCGGCGCGGATTTCAACCGGCAGCTCTCGCAGCGCCGCGCGAGCGCCGTCGCCCAGTACCTCATGAGCAAAGGCGTAAGCGAACAACGCATTATCACCGCCGCGGGCGGCGAGGATCACCCGATCGCGAGCAACTCAACCGACCAGGGCCGTGCGGCGAACCGGCGCGTCGAGGTGACGCTCGCGCCGCTGAAGGAAGGCTGAGCCGGCAGGACCTACTCGTACTGGCCGGCGCGCGCCTTGCCGCGGAATACGCGGTAGGCGAACACCGTGTAGGCGACGAGGAAGGGAAACACGACCGCGACGCCCACGAGCATGAACTTGAGCGCGGAGGGATGCGCGGCGGCCTCCCGGATGGTCATGCGGTCGATCACCACGTAGGGGAACAGGCTGTAGGCGAGCCCGGCGAAGGCGAGAGCGAAGATCGCCACAGTGGCTGCCAGGGGCATCCAGTCGAATTCGCGCTCGCCCCGCTTCAAGCGGCCGGTGGCCGCCCAGACCATCCAGCCCGCGGCGACAGTCGCAAGAGGCAGCAGCATCAAGGCCAGCGTGCGCGGAAAATCGAACCACTTCGCCTGCACGGTGTGGCTCACGAGCGGCGTGGCGAGACTCACCAGCGCGACGCCGAGGGCGACCCACAGCAAACCCCAGCGCGCCCAGGCGAGCGCCTTTCGCTGCAGCGCCCCCTCCGTTTTGAGGATGAGCCAGGTCGAGCCCAGCAGCACGTAGCCGCCGCACAGCGACGCACCCACCAGCATGGCGAACAAGTAGTAGCCGAATCCCGGATGAAACCCGGTGACGTAGCGGCCGAGCATCAGCCCCTGCGCGAACGACGCGAGGAACGATCCGAACCAGAACAGCCAGTTCCACAGCCCGCGGTGCCAGCCTTCGGCCTTGACCCGGAATTCGAACGCGACGCCGCGCAGCATCAGCCCGACCAGCATCGCCGCGACCGGCAGGTAAAGGGCGCCGAGCACGAGGCCGTGCGCCGCGGGGAAGGCGACCAGGAGAATGCCCACGCCGAGAACGAGCCAGGTCTCGTTCGCATCCCAGAACGGTCCGATCGATGCGACCATCAGCTCCTGCTCGCGCTCGTCCGCCGCGGGCATGAGCATGCCCACGCCCAGGTCGTAGCCGTCGAGCACGACATACATCAGGATCGCCAATCCCATCAGGGCGGCGAAGGCGAGGGGCAGGTCCAGGCTCACGCGTTGGCGCCTTTGCCCGCGAGGTGCGTGAGCACCACTAGGTACGCGATCAGCATCACTGTATACGTAATGATGTAGCCGGTGAGGCTCGCCCCGAGCTGCGCGCCGGAGATTCCGCCCACGGCCTCGCGGATCCTGAGAATCCCGGTCACGAGCCAAGGCTGCCGGCCGATCTCGGTGACCAGCCACCCGGCGAGCGTCGCGATCCATCCGGCGAAAGTGAAACCCGAGAAAGTCCACAGCATCCATCGTTGCGGCAGCATGCCGCGGCGCGTCGCCCACACACCGCTCCACGCAGCGAGCAGCATCAGAACGCCCGTCCCCACCATCACCCGGAACGCGAAGAACACCGGCGCCACCGGTGGGGCGTCCGGCACGAAGGCCTCGATGCCCTGCACCTCGGCTTCCGCGTCGTGCCTGAGGACGAGGCTCGCGCCCTTCGGGATCTCGATCGCGAAATCGTTGCGACGCCTTTCGTCGTCGGGCACGGCGAAGAGCACGAGCGGAACGCCCTTCCCCGTCTTCCAGATCGCCTCGATCGCCGCGATCTTCGCCGGCTGGTGCTCGAGGGTGTTCAGGCCGTGCAGGTCGCCGACGACAATCTGCAGCGGCGCGAGCACGGCAGCGAGAACGAGCCCGGTGCGCAGGGTGTTGCGGGCCGATGCGTCTTCGCCCGCGCGCAGCAGGCGCCACGCCGAAAGCCCCGCGACCACGAAGGACGCGGTGAGCCCGGACGCGAGCAGCATGTGGGTAAAACGGTACGGAAATGACGGATTGAAAATCACCTGCAGCCAGTCCCCGGCGATGATCTGGCTGCCGTCCATCGCGTGCCCCGCCGGAGTCTGCATCCACGAGTTGAGCGCGAGGATCCAGAACGCCGAGATCGTCGTGCCCACCGCGACCATGGCCGCGGAGAACACGTGCAGCCAGCCCGGAACCCGGTTCATGCCGAAGAGCATCACGCCGAGGAAGGTAGCCTCGAGGAAAAAAGCGGTGAGCACCTCGTAGGCGAGGAGCGGCCCCGCGATATTGCCGACTCTCAGCATGTATCCCGGCCAGTTGGTGCCGAACTGGAACGACATGGTGATGCCGGTCACCACGCCCATCGCGAAGGAGAGCGCGAACACCTTGGTCCACAGCTTGTAGGTGGCGAGCCACGCCGGGTCGCCCGAGCGCGCGTAGCGAATGCGGAAGTAGAGCAGCAACCAGCCGAGCGCGATGGTGAGGCTCGGGAAGAGGATATGGAACCCGATGTTGAGCCCGAACTGGGCGCGGGCGAGGAACAGGGCCTCTGCCGTATCCATGGGTGCAATATCATACGGAAGTCTATGAGATTTGCCGCGCCAGCTCCCCGGTGTCTCCCCTGACTCTGAGCGCATTTTCCGAGGTGCTTGACAAGCGAAGCGTCATCACTATACTATTCATATATGAATAAGCCAGCCAAGCTACGTTCCCGCAACCCAGGGACCGGCGACAGCCAAATGATGTATTCGCTTGTTCGAGCCGCGCATGTGCTCGAGTCGCGCCTCGAGGAAGCCTTGGAGCAAGTCGGCCTGTCGTTGGCGAAATTCGGCGCGCTGTCGCACCTGGTCAAGGAGGGCGAGCCGTTGAGCTTGAGCGAATGCGCCATGAAGATGACCTGTGTCCGCTCGAACATGACGCAGCTCGTGGACCGTCTCGAGGCGGACGGGCTTGTACGCCGCGTGGAAGATCCCGAGGATCGCCGTGCGGTGAGGGCCGCCGTGACCCCGCTCGGCAAGGAGCGCTATGCCGCGGGCGCGCGGCAGGTCGAGAAAGTACAGGCGGAGTTCACGAAGACGCTTTCGGGAATCGACCATGGCTCGCTCGAGCGTGTGCTGTCGGCGATTCGATAGGGCTTTTTTTTAAGTGAATAGTACATATATGAAAAGTGCAGGTAAGAAGCTTAATCTGCAAACCTTTTTTCAACACTCGAGGGATCACCTACTCCAGGAGAGCACCATGAAGAACATTTTGTTTGTCTTGAGCAGTCCGCGCGGTTGGAAGTCCTATTCGCATCAATTCGCCGGCCATATCGTCGATGACCTGAAAGCGCGTCACCCCGACGCGAAGGTGGTCGTGCGCGACGTGGCGAAAGAACCCTTGCCGCATGTCGGCGAGGCGTTCGCTACCGGCCGAGTCCAGCCGCCGGAAAAACGCAGCCCGGCCGAAGCAAAAGCCCTCGCGTTATCCGACGCGCTGGTGGACGAGCTCGCCGCGGCCGACGTCGTCGTGTTCGCCGTTCCCATGCACAACTTCGGTCTGCCTTCCAGCCTGAAAGCATGGATCGACCACGTCGTGCGCCCCGGGCGCACCTTTTCCTACAGCGAGAAAGGCCCCGACGGACTGCTGAAGGGCAAGAAGGCCGTCGTCGTGGTCGCGCGCGGCGGCGTCTATTCCGAAGGGCCCGCGAAGCAGCTCGACTTCCAGGAGCCCTACCTCCGCGCTGTGCTCGGATTCATCGGCATCACGAACGTGCATGTGGTGCGCGTCGAGGGCGTGGCTATGGGCGAAGAGGCCCTCAAGAACGCGATGGCGTCCGCCAAGGCCCAATCGGAAGAAGTGGTGCGCGAGTTCGCGTGATCCGAAACTGAAACGGAGATCCGTCATGAGCACTTTGTTGCGCACTTTTCTCAAAAGCGGGCTGGTCCTGGCGGCGATCGTCCTATTGCCCGGCGCCCTGATCGGTGCGCCGATTCTCTGGTGGCTCGGCCATCGCCGAAAAACGCAGCCGCAACCGACGTGGAAAGCATGCTCCTGACACAACGTTGTCAGCAGCTCCGGCGCAGGATCGGCGTCAACTGCTCTCAGTGCTCAATGTTTTTTGGCAAAAGGATTTGAACATGCGCAACACACTCAAGACCGCGGCTCTCGTCCTCGCCCTTGCCGCGCCGGCCTCCCCCGCCGAGGAGCTGGCACCGGATGCACTCGTCAGGACCATTTCCCTCGAGGTGCTCGCCACGATCCGCCAGGACAAGGACATCCAGGCCGGCAATCCGAAAAAGATCGCGAGCCTCGTCGAGGCGAAGATCCTGCCCCACTTCGATTTCGCGCATACGACCCGGATCGCGATGGGCGCCAACTGGCGGCGCGCCAGCCCCGAGCAGCGCGAGGAGCTTGTTCGGGAATTCAGGACGCTCCTCGTGCGCACGTATTCCAGCGCGCTCATGAACTACCGCGACCAAGTGCTCGAGTTCAAGCCCTTGCGCGCCCAGGCCGGCGACATGCAGGTCACGGTCAGGTCCGAAGTCAGGCAATCGGGGGCTCACGCGGTTTCCATCGATTACGAGATGGAGAAGACGCCGTCGGGATGGAAGGTATACGACGTCAAGATCAGCGGTGCGAGCCTCGCGGCCACCTATCGCGACACTTTCGCCGGAGAAGTCCGCAACCACGGCATCGAAGGCCTGATCGATTCTCTCTCGACCAAGAATCGGCAAAACGACGCGCGGCGCGCGCCGATCAATACCTAACGCACTCATACCCGCTCCAACTGAAAGGAAGCAAAATCATGAAACTCAGGGACTCCTACTTAACCGCCGCTGCGGCACTGTCTTCGGCCGCGGTTGCGGCGCTGCTATCGGGCTGCGAGCCCGCCAATTCGCAACCGCACGCAGGCATGCGGCCGCCGGAAGTCGCGGTGGTAACGGTGCAGCCGCAATCGGTGCCGGCGACCTTCGAATACATCGGCCAGACCGCGGGTTCGCGCGAGGTCGAGGTGCGCGCGCGCGTGACCGGCATCGTCCTGAAACGCAACTATCGCGAAGGCGCGCCGGTCGCGCAGGGGCAGTCGATGTTCACCATCGATCCGGCGCCCTTTGAAGTCGCCGCTGCACGAGCCGAAGCCGCGCTCGCCAGCGCCGAGGCGAAGCTTGCGCAGGCGAAGCGCAACAGCGCGCGCCTGAAGCCGCTGTTCGAAATCAAGGCCGCCAGCCAGAAGGATTTCGATGACGCGGCTTCGGCGGAGCAAGTCGCCGAGGCCGAGATGAAGACCGCGCGTGCCAACCTGGCGGACGCACGCCTCAACCTCGGCTACACCCGGGTCGAGGCGCCGATTGCCGGCATCGCCAGCCGCGCGCAGCGCTCCGAGGGGAACTACGTGTCCGGCCCGGACGTCCTGCTCACCACGGTGTCGCAGATCGATCCGATCTACGTCCTGTTCAGCGTCTCCGACGAGGAGCGCGTCAGGCTCGCCCGCGAGGCCGACACCGGACGCCTCAAGCTGCCCCGCGACGGGCGGTTCGAGGTGACGGTGAAGCTCGCCGACGGGAGCGTATACAAGGAAGCCGGCAAACCCAACTTCACCGACGTGCGCGTCTCGGGCAGCACGAGCACGAGCGAGGCGCGCGCCGAGCTGCCCAATCCCGCGGGCTTCCTGCATCCCGGGCAGTTCGTGCGCGTCACCCTGAAAGGCGCGGAGCGGCCTGCCGCCATCCTGGTGCCGCAGCGCGCAGTGCTCGAAGGTCCGAAGGGCAAGTTCGTCTACCTTGTCAACTCCGAGAGCAAGGCCGAGCCCCGGCCGGTCGAGGTGGGCGACTGGCAGGGCAGTGCCTGGATTGTCACGGCGGGTCTCAACGCCGGAGACAGGGTGATCGTGGACGGCGTGATGAAAATCGGCCCGGGCGCGCCCGTGGCCGTGGCGGAGTCACAGCCGCGGGAAACCAACTCCGTGAAGAATGGGACGGCCGAAGGCCGCGCTCCCGTCGTCGCGCAAAAGTAAGGGAGCTCACATGTTCTCTCGTTTTTTCATAGATCGCCCGATCTTCGCGGCGGTGCTCTCGATCTTCATCGTGATCGCCGGCCTCGCCGCGATGCGCAACCTTCCGATCGCGCAGTATCCCGAGATCGCACCGCCGGTCGTGACCATCACTGCGAACTACCCGGGTGCCTCGGCGGGCGTGATCGAGCAGACGGTGGCGGCGCCGCTGGAGAACCAGATCAACGGCGTCGAGCACATGATCTACATGAGCTCGACCTCCACCTCGAACGGCCAGGTGCAGATTCACGTGACCTTCGATATCGGCACCGACATCGACCAGGCTACGGTCAACATCAACAACCGCGTGAGGCAGGTCGAGCCGCGGCTGCCCGCAGACGTGCGCCGGCTCGGGGTCACGGTGGAAAAGAGTTCCTCCTCGTTCCTCCTGGTGGCCGCGTTCTACTCACCCGACGGACGCTACGACGATCTGTACATCAGCAACCACGTCACGATGAACGTGCTCGACGTGGTGAAGCGCATTCCCGGCACGACCAACGTGCAGATCTTCGGGGCCAAGGATTACGCGATGCGGATCTGGGTCAAGCCCGACCGCCTGACGCAGTTGCGGCTCACGACGGCCGATCTCATCGCGGCGCTGAACGAGCAAAACGCGCAGTTCGCCGCGGGCAAGGTCGGCCAAACGCCCGCAGGTGGCCCGCAAGAGCTCGTCTATACGATCACCACCCAGGGCCGGCTCGCCGATCCGGGCGAGTTCGAGAACATCATCGTGCGCGCCAATGCGGACGGCTCGACGCTGCGCCTGAAGGACGTCGCGCGCGTCGAGCTGGGCTCGAAGGACTATGATTTTATCGGCCGGGTCAACGGCAAGGAGGCGGTGCTGGTCGGCGTTTTCCTGCAGCCCGGGGCCAACGCGCTCGAGGTCTCGAACAACGTCAAGAAGACGGTGCAGGCGCTTTCCGCGCGCTTTCCGGACGGGCTCACCTACTCGATTCCGTACGATACGACCCGCTTCGTCGAGGTATCGATCCGTGAAGTGCTGAAGACGCTGGTCGAGGCGATGGCGTTGGTGATCCTCGTCGTCTTCCTTTTCTTGCAGAACTGGCGCGCCACCCTCATCCCGTTCGCCGCGGTGCCGGTCTCGCTGATCGGCACCTTTGCGGGCCTCTATCTGCTCGGTTATTCGATCAACACGCTCACCTTGTTCGGCATGGTGCTCGCCATCGGCATCGTCGTGGACGACGCCATCGTGGTGCTCGAGAACGTCGAGCGCATCATGCACGAGGAGCACCTGAACGCGCGCGAAGCCGCCGTCAAGGCGATGACCGAGGTGACCAGTCCGATCATCGCCATCGTGCTGGTGCTGTGCGCGGTGTTCGTGCCCATCGCCTTCCTCGGCGGCCTCGCGGGCGAACTCTACCGCCAGTTCGCCGTCACCATCTCCATCGCGGTCGTGATCTCGGGAGCCGTGGCGCTCACCGTCACGCCGGCCTTGTGCGTGCTCATTCTGAAGCGCGAGCACAAGCAGCCGGGGCGCTTCTTCAGCTGGTTCAACGACTGGTTCCACCGCGTGACCGGGCGCTACACCGACGGCGTCGCGTGGATGATCCGCCGCGGCGGGATCGGGGCGGCGCTGTTCGTGGGGATGGTTGCGCTCGCCGCCGGGTTGTGGCGCCTCACGCCGGGGAGCCTCGTGCCGGACGAAGACCAGGGCTATTACATCGCCGCAGTGATTCTGCCCGATGGCGCATCGCTCGAGCGCACCGACCGCGTGGTGACCGAAGTGGTCGAGGCGATCCGGTCCAACCCCGCCAACGAAAACGCGATCGCGTTCACCGGGTTCGATTTCATCGGCGGCGGCTACCGCAACAACGCGGCGACGATCTTCATCACGCAAAAGCACTGGGACGAGCGCTCCGTCACCGCCTCGCAGCTGGTCGGCGAGCTCTTCATGAAGACCGCGCACATCAAGGAAGCCTTGGTGCTGGCCTTCAACCCGCCGCCGATTTTCGGCCTGGGCACCGCGGGCGGCTTCGAGTTCTACATACAGAACCGCGGCGAAGGCGATCCGAAACGCACCGCAGAAGTGCTGCAGCAGTTCCTCGCACGCGCGGGCAAGGAGCCGGGACTCGGGTTCGTCAATACTTTCTGGCGCGCAAATGTGCCGCAGCTCTACGTGGACCTGGACCGCGACAAGGCCAGGGCGCTCGGCGTGCCGATCGACGCGCTCTACGGAACGCTCGCCGCGACCTCCGGCACCTACTACGTCAACGACTTCAACAAGTACGGACGCACCTGGCAGGTGCTGATGTCGGCCGAGCCCGCCTACCGCAAGCGCCCCGACTCGATCGGCGATATCTACCTGCGCTCCCAGAAGGGCGAGATGGTGCCGCTCAACGCGCTCGCCAACGTCCGCTATTCCTCGGGCCCGGACTCGCTCGACCGCTTCAACAACCTGCCCGCGGTGAAAGTGATCGGGCAAGGCGCCCCCGGAGTCTCCTCCGGCCAGGCGATCCAGGCCGTGGAAAGGGTCGCGAGCGAAGCGCTTCCGCCGGACTTCAGCTATGACTGGGGCGGGGCTTCGTTCCAGGAGAAGAGATCGAGCGGCACCGCAGGCATAGCGCTGGCGCTCGCCGCTCTCATGGTGTTCCTGATCCTTGCCGCGCAGTACGAAAAGTGGTCCCTGCCGCTGTCGGTGCTGCTGGCGCTGCCGTTCGGCACCTTCGGTGCGCTCGCGGCGGTGTGGCTGCGCGGATTCACCAACGACGTGTATTTCCAGATCGGCCTGGTGACCCTGCTCGGCCTCGCCGCGAAGAACGCCATCCTGATCGTCGAGTACGCGGTGCTGAAGCACAACGAGGGCCTGTCCGCCGCGGCGGCGGCGCTGGAAGCGGCGCGGCTGCGATTCCGTCCGATCCTGATGACCTCGCTCGCATTCATTTTCGGCGTTCTGCCTCTCGCGATCTCGGCGGGCGCCGGCGCGGGTGCGCGGCGTTCGGTCGGTACGGGCGTCATGGGCGGAATGATGGCGGCGACATTCCTTGCGATCTTTTTCGTGCCCATGTTCTTCAAGTTCATCACCGATCGCAAACTGTCCGAGCGCAGCACCGCGTCGGAGCTGCGCAGCGAGATCGAACGCGAACGGGCACGCCACGCAGCCGTCGTTCCACATCAGGTTCCGCTGAAGACGGAGGACGGCCATGCGTAAGCTTTCTATTCTCGGATTCGCATTTCTGCTTGCCGCCTGCGCGGGGCTGAAGCCCGACTACACGAAACCCGCGGTCGATCTGCCCGCGGGCTGGCGCGATGCGCCGGCCGACGGGGTGCAGGCGCGGGACGCGCGCTGGTGGAAGGTGTACGGCGACCCGGTGCTGGACAGGCTGGTCGACGAGGCACTCGCCCACAATGCGAACGTCATGCTCGCGATCGCCCGGGTCGACGAAGCGCGGGCGGCGCTTTCGGCGACCTCGGCCGATCAGCGGCCGCAAGTCAGCGCCAGCGCGAACCGCAGCCGCACGCGCGTCTCGCAGCGCGGCCCGACGCCGCTGCCGCAGGGCGTCGATCCCCAGTTCAACGATACCCGGGTAGCGGTGGGCGTCTCCTACGAGATCGACCTGTGGGGACGGCTACGCAACGCCACGCAGGCCGCGCGCGCCGAACTCCTCGCGAGCGAAGCTGCGCGCGAGACCGTCCTCATCACCCTGACCTCGGACCTGGCTCAAGGCTACTTCGCACTGCGTGCGTTCGACGGGCAGCTCGAGGCCACCCGGCGCTCGCTCGCCGCACGCAGCGAGGCGCTCGGCATGCAAAAGAAGCGCTTCGACGTGGGCGACATCTCCGAATTCGATTACCGCCAGCTCCAGGCGGACGTCGCGGCCGACCGCGCGCTGCTGCCGGCCCTCGAGCTGCAGCGCGCGCAGCAGGAAAACGCCCTTGCCGTGCTGCTCGGCAAGAGTCCCAGGGCGATCTACGAAGGCGCGCTCGAAGCCGGAAGCGACCCCGAAGACCGAACGCTTGCGATCGTCGTCCCGGCAGGCCTGCCCTCGGACCTCTTGCTGCGTCGCCCCGATCTGATTCAGGCGGAGCAGACGCTCATCGCTGCGAACGCCCGCGTCGCCGTGGCGCGAGCGGCCTACTTCCCGACGCTCTCGCTCACCGGCACTCTGGGCAGCGAGAGCGTGGCGCTCTCCGACTTGTTCACCGGACCGGCCGGGATGTGGCAGGCCGCGCTCGCGGCGGGCCAGCCGATCTACGCGGGCGGGCGCATCGACGCACAGGTGCAGGCCGCCGGCGCGCGCGAACGCCAGGCGCTCGCACAGTACCAGCTTGCGATCCAGAACGCATTCCGCGACGTGCGCGACGCGCTGGTGGCGCAGGCCAAGGCGCGCGAGCGTCTCGAAGCCGAGAGCGAGCGCGTAACGGCGTTGAGGACCACGCTGCGGTTTGCGCGCCTTCGCTACCAGAACGGCATGACCGGTCAGCTCGAGGTGCTCGATGCGGAGCGCAACCTGCTCGCGGCCGAGCAGAACCGCATCGACGCGCTGCGCTCGCAGCGCGCGGCGATCGCCGACCTGTTCAAGGCGCTCGGCGGAGTGTGGTCGTAGGCCGACCGCATGAGCCCGTGAACCCGGAAAGCTGATCCCAAGATGCGGAAAGCGGCCCTTGAAGTCCTCGAATCTTTCAAGGTCTTCCGCCGCTGCGGGCCGCGCGGCGATCACCGCCTTGTTGCTGGCTGTGGGGCTGCTCCTCAGTTCGCCGTCCCATGCGCTGGACGAAACCAAGGCGGACTTGCGCTTGTCGGTGTCCGATGACTTCGTGCATGCGCGCGGCGCCATGCTGGTTTCCGCGCGCTACGGCGGCGCCTGGGGCGCGAGGCTCGGATTCTGGGCGCGCGAATCACAGGTCGAGCCGAGCAAGGCCCATTACTTTGCCGGCATCGATCACGTCTGGACCTACTCGAAGTGGCGGGCCGGACTGGGCGCTGTCTGGATCGACGAGACAAACGACCTCAACGGCACACACTGGGATTTCGACGTCTCGCTCGGGTACGATCTGTCGAGCCGGGTCTTCGTCGAATACCGCCACCACTCGCACGGACGGAAGCTCGGAATCAGCAAGGACGCGTCCAACGACGGATGGAACCTGGCGGGCGTCGGTCTCATCTTCTAATCGCACGCGCGCCTCAATTCCTCGCGTTCGTCAGCGCTCAAGTCCCGGCTGAAGCGGAGCACGCGATCCAAGACGTCGTCGATCTCGAAGTACGCCTTGCGGCAGTCGAGGTGCACGAAACCTCCCGGAACGAAGCGCCCCTCTTCGTAGAAGACGAGCCGGATGCGCCAGCTCCCGCGCGCGATGGGCTCGCGGCAGCTGCGGCACTTCGCCTGCGCGCCCGGCGAGCGCTCGGCGCCGTCGATCCGCGGGAGGCGCCGGTGCGCGAGGCTCGCGCGCGCCGCGCGCTCAAGGCTCTCCCGGTCGGGCAGGTTCGCGGACGTTTCCACCAGGGCCTGAAGCAGCGGCTCCGGCCGCTTGTAGGCCGCGCACGCCGGATGGAACCACAGCGTCATCTCGCCCTCGCCAAAGGGATTGGGCAGGCGCTCGCCGAAACGCAGCTCTCCACGCTCGATGCCTTGAGCGCAGCCGCGGCACTTGGAGCGGCCGCTCGAGGCGGGTTCGAAGAGGTGGGACACGCCGGGAACTCAGCACACTAAGCCGCCCGAGCCTCCACCTCGACGTTCTCCCGCGCAAGAAACGCGTGGATCTGCGCGACCACCGCGGCGCCTTCGCCGATCGCCCCGCCGACGCGCTTGACCGATCCCGCGCGCACGTCGCCGATCGCGAACACGCCGGGCACGCTGGTCTCGAGCGGCAGGCGCCCGCCGCCGGTCGTGACGAAGCCCTTCTCGCCCGGGCTGGTCTTGCCGGTCTCGAACAGGCACTCGCCGTCCGCGTAGCGTCGCGGCTCACCGAACCGCCGCAGGCGCGCCAACTCCTCGTCCGCGAGGACCGGGAACATCTGCGCGCGGCGCGCCTGGAGCGTCGGGGAGCGGTAGGGCTCGGCGCTCATTTCAGCTTTTCATCGTGATCGAAATGGCTTGCAATCCATCGCGGTGCCCAACATAAACCCGTTGAGAAGATCCGGCAAGTCGCCGAAATCCTCGCTAAGCGCCCGGGCCGCGGCCGGCGCCGTGCTACGATCGCCTCAGTAGAAGAGAACACCATGCGAATCGGCATTCTCGGTTCAGGCTTGATGGGCGCCAAGCTCGGAACGATCTTCGCCCGCGCCGGACACGAAGTGGTCTTCAGCTACGCCCGCAGCGAGCAGAAGCTCAAGCGGCTTGCACGCAAGGCCGGAGGCAAGGCGCGAGCCGGCACGCCGCGCGAGGCGGCGCAGGGCGCGGATGCGTTATTGCTGGCCGTGCACTGGCTGCGGTTCGACGACGTTCTGAAACAGGCGGGCGACCTGTCGGGAAAGGTCGTCGTGACCTGCTCAATGCCGATGAACGAGGACAACACCGAGCTCGTCGTGGCCCATACCTCGTCGGGCGCGGAGGAGCTGGCGAAAAGGATTCCCAAAGCTCGCGTCGTGGCGGCATTCGGGACCGTCCCGAGCGAAGTGTTCTTCGACGTCTATGAAGCGCGGCGCAAGGCGAAGCGGCCGAGCCTGCTGTACTGTAGCGACGACCGGCGCGGCAAGGAAGTGGCAGCCGGCTTGATCCGCGACGTCGGCTTCGATCCGGTGGACGCCGGGCCTTTGCGGATCGCCCGCTATACCGAGCCGTTCACGATGCTCGTGGCCCAGCTCGCCTACGAAGGCAAGGGCGGCCCCGAGCTCGCATACCGGTTCGAGCGGTTCTGAAGGTACGGGAACAATAGGTCAACCAAAGGGAAAAGGGGATGACATGTCAGAGTTCGCCGAGTGGGAGAGTTTTTACGTCATTGTCGGTGGCGCTGCCGCTGCGCTGGTCGGCCTGCAGTTCGTTGTCCTGACCCTCATCGCCGAGAAACCGCACCTGGGCGCGCCCGAGGCGGGCGCTGCATTCGCGACGCCGACAATCGTGCATTTCGGCGCCGCGCTGCTCCTGGCCGCACTCGTACGTATTCCTTGGGAGACCGTCACGCCCGCTGCAGTGCTTTGGGGCGTCGTCGGTCTTTGCGGAACAGTCTACGCAGTCGTGGTAGCGCGGCGCATCCGAGTGCAGCGGGCATATAAAGCTGAATTCGAGGACTGGCTGTTCCACATTGTTCTGCCGTTGGCGGCGTATGCAACACTCACGCTGTCGGCATTCTGGGCTTCATCTCATACCGGGGAAGCTCTGTTCGGCGTCGGCGGCGCCGCGCTCCTTCTCCTTTTCATCGCCATCCACAACGCCTGGGACGCCGTCTCGCATTTCGTGTTCGTCAGCATGCGGAATGCGAAGGGCTGAGCGGCGCTGTGGGAGCGTCGACCTCCCGCCTCCGCCAGCGACGGTATCATGCGCGCATGCTTCGCGCGGCGATCGTCGGCATCGGCAACTGGGGGCAGAACCTCGTGCGCTCGGTGGAGGGCAGCGACACCATTCGCTTCGTCGCCGGCGCGACGCGCACGCCCGCCCGGGCTGAAGAATTCTGCAGGCGGCACGGCATTGCGCTTCTCGGAAGCTACGAAGAACTGCTGAAAAACGATGTCGACGCCGTCGTACTGACCACCCCCCACTCGCGGCACTGCGAGGAGATCGTCGCCGCGGCGAAGGCCGGCAAGCACGTGTTCGTCGAGAAGCCGCTCGGCCTGTCGCTCGAGGAGGCCGGGCGAGCGGTCGCGGCGTGCGCCGGAAGCAAGGTGACGCTCGCCGTCGGCTACAACTGGCGCTTCCAGCCGGCGCTGCGCGAGATGAAGGCGATGCTGGCCGACGGGCGGCTGGGGAAGCTCCTGCACCTCGAAGGCAATTTCTGCGGCCCGAGCGTCTACCGCTTCGCGCGCGAACACTGGCGCCACGACCCCGACGAGGCGCCCGCCGGCGGTATGACCGGTCGCGGCGTACACGTCGTGGACGCGATGCTCTATCTCGCCGGTCCCATCGACGCCGTCTCCGCGCAGAGCCTGCGCCTTGCGCAGGACTACGGCACCGACGACACCACCTCGATGCTCTTCCGCTTCCGCGGCGGCGCGACCGGCTACCTGGGCACCGTCGTGGCCACCGCCGAGACGTGGCGCCTGCAGGTATTCGGCTCGAAGGGCTGGGTCGAGGTGGGCGACGTCGAGCACCTGACGACCTGGCAAATGAAGGTTTGTTTGATCAACGCCAAGGACGTGACGAGGAAAGAACAGCCGCAAACTATCGGCTTCCCCGCCAGCAGCACCGAGCGCGCCGAGCTCGAGCGCTTCGCCGAAAGCGCGCTCGCGCGGCGGCCGATCGCCGTCCCCGGCGGCGACGAGATGCACAATGTCGCCGTGTTGGAGGCAATCCTGAAATCGGCAAAGGAGAAATCGTGGGTGAAAATCGAATGATCCGGTTTTGCTTGTTCCTCGCCGGACTCCTACTAGCGGCATCGCCGCTCGCCCAGCCCGCCTGGCCCTCGAAGCCGATCCACGCCGTGGTCCCCTCGCCGCCCGGCGGGCCGCCGGACCTCATCCTGCGCATGATCAACGGAAACCTCGGCGCGATCCTCGGCCAGCCGGTGATCGTCGAGAACCGCGCCGGCGCCGGCGGCGTGGTCGGCACGACCTACGTGGCGAAGGCGGCGCCTGACGGCTATGTCTGGCTCTTCACCACCGCCTCGCACGTCAACACGCCGCCCTTCAACGAGAACGTGCCCTTCGATCCGGTGCGTGACTTCTCGCACGTCACGCTCGCGGCGCAGAACTTCGGTCAGGCGCTGATCGTGCCGGAGAATTCGCCGGCGAAAAGCGTCGCCGATCTCGTCGATCTCGCGAAAAAGAATCCCGGCAGGCTCAACTACGGCTCCGCCGGCATCGGCACCGCGAGCCACATCCCGGCGGAGCTGATGAAGTCGCTCTCCGGTGCCGACATCGTCGGCGTGCAGTACCGCGGCGTCGCCGAGGCGATCAGCGATCTCTTCGCCGGACGCGTCGACCTGTTCTTCGTGGGCACGCAGCTCGCCGTGCAGCACGCGCAAGCGGGCCGGGTGCGCGTGCTCGCGCTCACCGGCGCGAAGCGCTGGAAGGGCCTGCCGGAGGTGCCGACGATGCAGGAGGCCGGCTTTCGCGACTTCGACATCGTCAACTGGTTCGGCCTGTGGCTGCCCGCCGGAGCCTCGCCCGACCTCATGGCGCGCATCCACGCCGCGACGGTGAAGGCGCTCGCCGACCCCGAGGTGCGCAGGCAGTTCGACGCTCAGGGGCTGGAAGCGGTCGGCATGCCGCCTGCGGAGTTCGCGAAGTTCGTCGCGAAGGAATCGGCGTTGATCAATGGTCTGGCGAAGAGGATTTCCTCGGGGACGGCGAAGTGAAAAAGGCGAAGCCTTGGCTGTGGCCGGAGAAGCGCTGGCGCGGGATCGTCGACCGCGTGCGCGCCGGGCGGCCGCTCAGGCCGAAGCGGTGGCCCGGCGGCGCGCGCTGCGCGGTCGCGTTCTCGTTCGACTCCGACCACGAGACCAATGAGCTCCGCGAGGCGGGAGAGTCGATCGGCCGGCTCTCGCAGGGCCAGTACGGCAGCCGACAGGGCGTTCCGCGGATCCTAAAGCTGCTGAAGGAGCACGATATCAGGGCGACATTCTTCGTCCCGGCAGTGACGGCGCTGCTCTACCCGGAGGAGCAGAAGCGCGTCGTCGCCGAGGGGCACGAGGTGGCGATCCACGGCTGGATCCACGAGCGGAACTCTGTTCTCCCGCGCAAGGCCGAGCGCGAGCTGCAGAAGCGCTCCGCCGACGTCCTTGAGCGAATCACCGGCGTGCGCCCCGTGGGCATTCGCACGCCCTCCTGGGACTTCAGCCCGCACACCCTCGCCATCACCAAGGAAATGGACCTGCTCTACGACTCCTCGCTCATGGCCGACGTGGACTGCTACGAGCTCCTCATGGACGGAAGGCCGACCGGCGTGGTCGAGCTGCCGGTGGAGTGGATCCGGGACGACGCGGTGTACTTCAACATGAACCGCTTCGCGGCGCTGCGGCCTTACACGCCACCAGACGGTGTGTTCGATATCTTCAGGCGCGAGCTCGACGCGGCCTTCCTCGAGGGCGGTGTCTTCCAGCTCACCATGCATCCGCACGTCATCGGCTACCGCTCGCGCCTGTGGATCGTCGACGAGTTGATCCGCCACGCGAAGGGCTTGCAAGGCGGCGTCTGGTTCGCGACCCACGCCGAGGTAGCGAGGCACGCGCTCGAGCACGCCGCCTAGCTTGATCGACAACTTCTCCAACTCGCAGCTCGTCAGGAAGCGCGTCGTGCCGACGCGCGGCGGCGTGGTCGCCTCGGCGCACCGGCGCGCCTCGGAGGTCGGCGCTGCAGTCCTGGAAGCCGGCGGCGACGCGGTCGACGCCGCGGTCGCCGTCTCGTTCGCGATCGGGGTGCTCGAGCCGTGGATGAGCGGCCTCGCGGCGGGCGGCTGCATGGTGCTGTGGCGCGCGGCCGAAAAGAAGGCGTACGTCGTCGACTACGGCATGCGCTCACCGCGCGCGCTAGCTCCCGCCGACTACCCGATCACCGGCCGCGGCAAGGACGCCGATCTCTTCGCCTGGCCGCTCGTCAAGGACGACCGGAACGTCGAAGGGGCGACCGCCGTCGCGGTGCCCGGCGTCGTCGCAGGCATAGCGCTCGCGCACGGGAAGTTCGGCCGCGCGAGCTGGCGCGAGCTGGTCGCCCCCGCGATCGCCCTCGCCCGCGAGGGCATGCTCGTCGACTGGTACGCCGGGCTCATGATCGCCTCGGCCGCGCGCTCGCTCGCGCGCGACCGCGACGCCGCGGCGCTCTTCCTCGAGGACGGGCAGTGGCCGCCGCTCGGCAGCTGGACCGCTTTCACCGAGAAGCATCTCGACCAGAAGAAGCTCGCTTCGACGCTGGAAATCCTCGGCCGCGAAGGCCCGCGAGCGCTCTACGGCGGCGACGTCGGCGCTGCGCTCGCGATCGACGTGCGCGACAAAGGCGGCTCGCTCTCGCTCGAAGACCTCGCCGCCTACCGCGCGAGCATCGTCGAGCCGCTCGCCGTCTCCTACCGCGGCGGCCGCATCCTCGCCGCGCCCGACCTGACCGGCGGCCCCGCGCTCGCGCACGCGCTGGGGATCCTCTCCAAGTCGGCAAAGCCCCATTACGTCGAATACGCAACGGCGCTCCAGGAAGCCTGGCGCGCGCGCCTCCAGAGCTCAGGCGACAGGGAGGGCTGCACCACCCACTTCAGCGTCGTCGACCGCGCGGGCAACCTCTGCGCCGTAACGCAGACGCTGCTTTCCGTTTTCGGCTCGCGCGTCGTCTCGCCCTCGACCGGCATCCCGCTCAACAACGGCATCATGTGGTTCGACCCCGAGCCGGGGAAGCCCAACTCTCTCGCTCCCGGCAAGCGCTGCCTGGGAAACTATTGCCCGACCGTCGGCGAAGCCCCCGACGGCCGCCGCTTCGCCCTCGGCGCCTCCGGCGGCCGCAAGATCGTCGGAACGGTGCTCCAGATCGGATCGTTCCTGATCGACCACGGCATGAGCCTGGAAGACGCCTTCCACGCCCCGCGCATCGACATGAGCGGCAGCCTTCCGGTCATCGCCGATACGGCGCTCCCCGCCGATGCCCTTGCTGCCCTGAAGGCCGCGTTTCCCACCGAGACCGCGCGGCGTCTGTGCTTCCCCTACTCCTTCGCCGTTCCGGCCGCGGTGCTGAGGGAGGGCGACGTGAACATGGGATGCACCGAGATCATGTCGCCGTGGGGAGATGCGGTGTCGCAAAACGCGGACTGACCGGCTTTAATCGGCGATAATTCGCGCGAGATGTCTGATCGGATTTGGCGTGCCGCTCCTCGACCGGGCCGTCAATCGGGTCTGACGCCGGTCGCCTTGATGATTCCGGCCCACTTGGCCATTTCGCTTTTCACGTACTCGGCAAACTCGCCCTGCGAAAGCGTCTGGGGGTCGAGACCGATCGTCGACAGGCGCTCCCGTACCTCGGGCAGGTGCAAGGCCCTGTCGATCTCGTCGTTGAGGACGAGGACCGCCGGCGCGGGCGTGTTCGCGGGCGCGAAGAACGCGATCCACGAGCGATCCTCGAAATCGGGGAAACCGGATTCGGCGAGCGTCGGCACTTCCGGAAGCAGCCGCATGCGCGCGTGGCTCGCCACAGCGATCGCTCGCATCGTCCCTTGCCTGATGTAGGCGAATGCTGTCGGCAGGGTGGTCGAAGCGACGTCGACCTCCCCTGCGACCACCGCGGTGTTCACCTGCGTGCCGCCTTGAAACGGCACGTGCGTCGCATCCAGGCCGGGCACGGCCCTGAACAGGTACTCGCCGGTGAGATGCTGGGTGGTGCCGACGCCCGCCGACGAATAGGTGAAGCGCGCGCCTTTGACGTCGCGGACAAATTCCATCAGGTTTTTGGCCTTTACCGAGCCGTGCACCCCGAAAATCGTCGGCGTGCTGGCGGCGATGGCGACCGGCGTGAGCTGGACGACGGGGTCGACGGCTTCCTTGGACGCGCTCGCGTTCACCGCGATAGCGGTCGTGGTCACGAGCAGCGTATAGCCGTCGGGCTGTGCTTGCGCGACCACTTTCGCGGCCAGCGCCCCGCCCGCTCCGCTGCGGTTCTCGACGATCACCGGCTGGCCGACCCGATTGGTGAGCTTCTGACCGATGGTGCGTCCGATCGTGTCCGCGATTCCGCCGGGCGCGAACGCGACGATGAAGCGGATCGGCTTCGCCGGAAACGACTGTTGCGCCGACGCCGGACCGGCGACGACGGAGGCGGCGGCGAGGGCGGCGAGCAGCCTCATCCTCAATCCACCTTGATGCCGTTCGCGCGCACGACGCCGCTCCACTTGTCGATCTCCCTCCTCAGAAACGCGGCATACTCGTCCGGCGCGATTATGCGCACCTCGATCGCCTGGCGCGCGAGCTGCTCGCGGAAGCCCGGTTTCGCGGCGATGCGCGCCAACTCGGCGCGCAGCCGCCCCACGGGCTCGGCGGGCGTGCGCGCCGGCACGAGCAGCACGTACCACGACGGCACGTCGACCCCCTCGATGCCGCTCTCGGCGAGCGTGGGCACCTCCGGGGCGAGCGGCGAGCGCGCGGGGCTGGTGACCGCGAGCGCGACCAAGCGGTCGGCGCGCACGTAGGCGAGCGTCGACGCGATCGAGCCGAACAGGATCTGGGCCTCGCCCGCAAGCACCGCGCTCGCGGCGGGACCGGCGCCTTTGTAGGGAACGTGCACGATGTCGATGCCGGTCATGTTCTTGAGCAGCTCCGTCATGAGATGCAGGTTGGCGCCGGCGCCGCTCGACGCGTAGTTGAGCCTGCCGGGCTCGTGCTTCGCCAGCTCGACCAGTTCCTTCAGCGAGCGCGCAGGCACCGCCGGGTTGACCACCAGAATGTGGTAGGAGCTCGCGAGCAGGCCGAGCCCAGTGAAATCGCCGAGCGGATCGTAGGGCAGCTTCCCCAGGGCGGGCGAGATCGCGAGCGGCCCCACGAACCCGAGGAGCAGCGTGTAGCCGTCCGCCGGGGCCTTCGCGACCGATTCGGTCGCGGTGACGCCGGCGGCGCCGGGACGATTCTCGACGAGCGTCTGCTGCGAAAGGCCTGCGCCCAGCTCGGTCGCGATGAGCCGCGCCAGGACGTCGTTGCCGCCGCCGGGGGCGAAAGGCACGATCAGGCGCAGCGGCTTCGCCGGGTATTCGGCGGCGGCGAGCGGCAGCGCGGCGAGCGCCGCGACGATCGCGAAGATCCATGTCTTTTTCATGCGGCCGCCCCGCTCCGGCGAATCATCTCCCAGACGCGCGAGGGCGTCAGCGGCAGCTCGCGCGGCTGCACGCCGAGCGAGACCAGCGCCGCCGCGAGCGCGTTGGCGATCACGCCGCCTACCGGGATGATGCCGCCCTCGCCCGCGCCCTTCGCGCCCAGCGGATTGTTGGGCGAGGGCTGCTCCTCCATCGCGAACGCCCGGAGCTGCGGGAAGTCGCGCGCGACAGGCATCGAGTAGTCGAGGAACGACCCGGTGAGGAGCTGGCCCTCCGCGTCGTAGACGAGGCCTTCGTGCAGCACGCCGCTCAGCCCCTGGACGATCGCGCCCAGGGTCTGGCCGTGCAAGGTCGCCGGATTGACGATGCGCCCCACGTCCTCCACGGCGACGTAGTCGATGATCTCGATGCACCCGGTCGCCGCATCGACGGCGATATGCGCGGCGTGCGCACCGTAGCTGTAGGTGCGCTTGTTATTGACGAAGGTCCCTTCCTCGGACAACCCCTCGAGCTCGCCGAGCGCGATCGAGCGGCCGCCCCGCGCGACGGCGCGCTCGCCGTCCACGATGCGCACTTCCTCGGCGCGGCAGCCGAGCCGCTGCGCGGCCTCGCCGCGGATGCGCTCGAGCAGCTGCTTGGCGACCGTCACGATCGCCGATCCGCCCATCACCGTGCCGCGCGAGCCGAACGAGCCGCGGCCCTCCTTGACGTACGTCGTCGTCCCGTGGAACACGCCGCGGATGCGCGACACGGGGATGCCGAGCGCGTCGGCTGCGATCTGGGTGAAGACGGTCGCCAGCCCCTGGCCGTTCGCCGACGAGCCGGTGTACACCGAGATGCTGCCGTCGCTCTCGACGACCAGGCGCGCGCCCTCGAGCGGTCCCGAGCCGCCGCCTTCGATATAGCAGCCGATCCCCAAGCCGTGATACCGGCCCTCGATCAGTTTGCCGTTCAGCCGCAGCTTGTCCCGCCAGCCGAATTCCTCGAGGCAGCGGTTGAGCGTGCTCTGGTAGTCGCCGCTGTCGCACGCGGTCTTGCCGCCGATCGGCGTGCACTCGGGCAGCGGGTACGGCATCTCCCCACGCGACACGAGATTGCGGCGCCGGAACTCGGCGCGATCGATGCCGAGGTCCGCGGCGGCCAGGTCGAACAGGCGCTCGCGGAAGAAGTCCGTCTCGAAGCGCCCCGGCGCACGGTAGGTGCCCGACGGCGTCTTGTTCGTGAGCATTACCGCGACCTCCATGCGCACGTGCGGGATGCGGTAGGGCCCCGAGGACACCTGCGCCATGTTGACCGCTGGAGTGGTGCCGTTCGTGCGCACGTACGCGCCGACGTCGGTGTGCCCGCGCCCGCGCATCGCGAGGATCGTGCCGTCTCGGCTGCACGCGATCTCCAGCTCGCACTCCGCCTCGCGCGAGTGGTTCGTCGCCATGAAGTGCTCGCCCCGGGTCTCGATCCACTTCACCCGGCGCCGCGCCTGCCGCGCGGCGAACGGGACGAGGAAGTCCTCCGGGTAGAACTCGCCGCGAACGCCGAAGGATCCGCCGGTGTCGCCTTCGACGAGTTCGACGTCGGTCTCGCTCATCTCGAACAGCCGGGCGAGGATCCCGCGATTCATGAACGGGACCTTCGCCGCGCCGGAGAGCCTCAGCCGGGTCCCGGCCGGGTCCCACTCCGCCAGCAGGCCGCGCGTCTCGATCGGCATGGCGGTGTGCCGGTGCGTGCACAGCTTCTCCTTGCGCGTGTAAGGGGCGCTTGCGAACGCCGCGTCGGCGTCGCCGCGGACGGCGGTCACGGTCACCGCGCGCTGGCCCGCCGCCGCGTCGGTCACCGCGGGCAGCGGCTCGATGTCGAGCTCGACGGCGTCGGCGCCGTCCTGCGCCTGCGCGGGCGTCTCGGCGAGCACGACGGCGACCGGCTCACCGACATAGCGCACCTCGTCCAGCGCGATGACGGGCTGAAGGAAGGCGTCGAGCGAGACTTTCTTGTCCTGCCGCATCGGGATCTTCGGGACCGTGCCCTTCGAGGCGCCCGCGACGTCGGCCGCGGTCAGGATCAGACGCACGCCGGGCAGCTCGACCGCTTTCGAGGCGTCGATCCCGCGCAGCTGACCGTGCGCGACCGCGCTGCGCACGATGACCGCGTGCAGCATGTTCTCGCCGCGTAGGTCCGCGGCGTACTGCCCCTGGCCCTGCAGCAGACGCGCGTCCTCGACCCGCGGCATCGCCGTGCCGATCGCCGGGCCGCCCGCCTTGACCTCGGAGAGGTCGGTCATCGGCGCCTCACTCGATCTTCACGTGGGCCGCTTTCACCACCTGCGCCCATTTCTCGGTCTCCGACTTCATGAACGCCGCGAATTGCCCGGGCGTGTCGCGCGCGACAATGCCGCCCATGGCCAGGATTTTCGCTTTCGCGCCGGGCGCGTTCAACGTCCTGACCAATGCGCCGTTGACCGCGTCGACGATATCGCGCGGCGCGCCCGCCGGCATCACTACGCCCTGCCACGAGCCGCCGTCGAAGCCGCTCAGGCCCGACTCGGCTATGGTCGGCACCTCGGGCAGGGTCGGCAGGCGCTCCCGCGTCGACACGGCGAGCACCCGCAATCGGCCCGACTGCACGTACGGCAGCGCGGCGACGGCCGTGCTGAACGCCACCTCGATGAGCCCGGAGACCTGGTCGATCAGCGCAGGCCCGGTTCCCTTGTACGGGACCTGCACCATGCTGATGCCGCCGCGCAGGTTGAACATCTCCATCAGCAGGTGCGAGCTGGTGCCGCTGCCGCCGGAGGCGTAGTTCAGCTTCCCCGGCCGCGCCTTCGCGTAGGCGATCAGCTCCTTCACGTTCTTCGCCGGCACCGAAGGATGCACGACGAGCAGGCTCGGAAGCGTCACGAGCAGGGCAACGTGCGAGAAATCCGCGACCGGGTCGAAGCCGAGCTTGGAGTAGATCGCGGGCGAGATGCTCTGGGCGATAGAGATCACGCACATCGTGTAGCCGTCGGCCGGCGATTTCGCGCACTGTTCCATGCCGATGTTGCCGGCGCCGCCCGGGCGGTTGTCGACGACGACCTGCACGTTCCAGGCCTGCGTGAGGCCCTCGGCCGCCAGGCGGCCGATGATATCGGTCGGACCGCCCGGCGGGAACGGGACGATGAAGCGCACCGGCTTCGACGGGAAGGACTGCGCCTGGGCGCCGAGCGACAGCGCGGCGAGTACAACCAGGATCCATTTCATCGCGGCGTGCGGAAGAGCTGTCCGAACTTCGCCTTGAGCTTCGCGCGCAGCTCGGCGCTGACGTCGACGACCTTCGGGAAAGTGCCCGCGAGCTTCTTCTCGTAAGGGATGCACGCGTCGATCAGGATCCGGTTGTTGAAATTCCCCGGGAGGTACAGCGGATCGCGCTTCGACGCCCACGCTTTCTGGATCAGGTCGATGTCGCTCGCGGGATCGAAGCGCGTGCTCATCGCCCACAGCACCTGGTCGAGGTCGCCCGCGTCGATGTCCTCGTCGACCACCACGGTCCACTTGCCCGCGTAGGCGCCGCCCAGGCAGTTCGACGCGACATGCAACGCATTCCGTGCATGCCCCGGGTAACGCTGGCGGATCTGGATCACGGTGAAGCGCGTCGCCGGCGCGCCCTCGTGATTCCACACGCCGAGCACGTCGGGGATGCCGCAGGCCTCGAGCGAGCGCCAGATCTCCGCGGCGCCGCCGATCCCCTTCAAGAGCCCGGTCTCGTCGACGGGCTTGTGCTGCGGCGCGCAGCACAGGATGGGGTCATTGCGGTAGAGGATCGTCTTGACGTTGACGTAGGGGCGCGGCTGCGTGTCGTCCGAGTAGTAGCCCATCCATTCTCCGAACGGACCCTCGGGCCTGACCTGGCCGGGGACCGTCTCGCCTTCTATCGCGATCTCGCAGTCGGCCGGGATCGGAAAGCCGGTGTAAGGCCCGCGGATGACGTCGATCGGCTCGCCGCGTATGCCGCCGGCGATGTCGAGCTCGCTGATCTCGGGGACTGGAATTCCGGCGAGCATGAAAAGCAGCGGGTCCTGCCCGCAGAGAATGACGACCTTCATCGGCTGGCCGCGCGCGAAGTACTTGTCGCGGTGGATGCGGCCGTGCTTGCCCTCGGTGATCTGGCAGCCGATCGTCCTGCCGTCGTAGACCTGCGAGCGGTACGCGCCAAGGTTGAACCAGCCCGCGTCCGGGTCCTGCGTGATCACGCAGTCGGCCGTGCCGATGAAGCGCGACGTGTCGGCCTCGTGGTGGCGCGGCACGGGAAATCTGAGCACGTCGCAGGCGTCACCTTCGAGCACGTTCTGCAGGATCGGCCCGTCCTTGACGACCCGCGGCGGAATCGGTTTCATCTCGCGCGTGCGCTCGTAATACGCCTTGACGATGTCGACCTTGCGCTCGTACCCGAGCGGCAGCCCGAGCGTGAGCGCGACGCGCCCGATCGAGGAGAAATGCCCGTAGAGCGTGCGGAAGCCCTTCGGGTAGCCGGGCACGTCGTCGAAGAGCAGCGCGGGCGCCGTGCCGCCGCTCTTCTCGGTGAGCATGTGCGTGAGCGCGCCCATCTCCGTGTCCCAGTGCGCGCCGCTCACGCGCGCGAGCTCGCCCATCTTGTCGACCTGCTGGAGCCACTCGCGCAGGCCGCGATAATGGACCTGCCGCTTCGAACCCCTGGTGCCGCCTTCCGCAGCCATGTCGTCCCCCGACGAAAAATCTCTACTGCGCCTTCGTCCCCGACCGCTTCAATATCGCCGCCCATTTCGCGGTGTCCGAGCGGATGAAGCGCGCGAACTCGCGCGGCGTGCTGGTCTTGACGTCGAAGCCGGCGCCGGCGAGCTTCGCCTTCATCTCGGGCGTATGCAGCACGCGCACGAGGTCGGCGTTGAGCTTGGCGACCACCCCGGCGGGCGTCTTCGCCGGCGCGAGGATGCCCTGCCAATCCTCCGAGACGAACCCCGCGAGGCCCGCCTCCGCCACCGTCGGCACTTCCGGGAAGAGCGGCGAGCGGTGCGCCCCACCCACGGCGATCGCGCGCAGGCGCCCTGCTTGCACGTAAGGCAGCGCGGAGGGCATGCTCGCGAAGGAGAAGGCGACCTGTCCGCCGACGAGGTCCGCCATCGCCGGTCCCCCGCCCTTGTACGGCACGTGCACGATATCGATGCCTGCCGTCGACTTGAACAACTCGAACGTCAGGTGCGTGGCGTTGCCGGTGCCGCTCGAGGCGAAGGTGAGCTGCCCGGGCTTCGCTCGCGCGAGCGCGATCAGCTCGCCCACCGTGCGCGGCGGCACCGACGGGTTCGCGACCAGCACGTGCGAGGCGATGCCGGTCAGCGTGATCGGCGCGAAGTCGCGCACCGGGTCGTACGGCATCTTCTCGAACAGCGTCGGGTTCACCGAGAACGGCCCCATCGTGCCGACCGTGAGCGTGTAGCCGTCGGGCGCCGACTTGGCGACGAAGTCGTTGCCGATCATGCCGCTGCCGCCGCCCTTGTTCTCGACGACGACCTGCTGGCCCCAGGACTCGCCCAGCTTCTGCCCGATCAGGCGCGCGACCAGGTCGGCGCTTCCGCCCGGCGCGAAAGGGACGACCAGCCTGACCGGGCGGCTCGGGTACGCCTGGGCGAAGGCGGACGCGGCAACAGAGAGCAGCATCGCGATCAGCAGTCGTCTCATCGGCGCGCCTCCTCGATCAGCTTCACGATCTGCGCCGGAAATATCGGCGTCTGCGCGATGCGCACCCCGAAGGGCGAGAGCGCGTCCTCGACCGCCGAGGCGACCGCGGCGGTGACCGGGACGACGCCGCACTCGCCCACGCCCTTCACGCCGAGCGGGTTGAGCGGCGAGGGTGACTCCTGGTGCGCGATCTCGACGCGCGGCATCTCGGTCGCGGTGACCAGCAGGTAGTCGGCGAAGGTCGTGGTCACGGGCTGCGCGTCGGCATCGTAGCCCATCCACTCGTAGAGCGCGTTGCCGATCCCGTGCGCCGTGCCGCCCGCGATCTGGCCGTCGACCAGCGTCGGGTGCACCATGCGGCCGCAGTCGTGCACCGCGACGAACCTGAGCACGTCCACGCGCCCGGTCTCGACGTCGACCTCGACCTCGGCCACCGCCGTGCCGTTCGCGTGCGCCATGTCGTCGATCACGACGTGCTCGGTCGCCTCCAGCCCCGGCGCCATGCCTTGCGGCAGCGAGAAGCCGGCGGTTCCCGCGACCGCGCGTGCCACCATGGCGAGGCCGACTTTCATGTCCGGGACGCCTTTCACGCGCACGTGGTCGCCGACGATCTCCAGGTCCTGCGCGGCCGCCTCGAGAAGCTGCGCCGCGATCGCGAGCGTCTTTTCGCGCACCTTCACGGCGGCGACGTGCGCCGAGGAGCCCGCCATGACCGTCTGGCGGCTGTTCGACCCGCCCAGGCCGAGCGCGATCGCGGCCGTGTCGCCGGTGGTGACGGTGACGTTTGCGAGGTCGGCGCCCAGCTGCTCCGCGACGACCTGCGCGAGCATCGTCTTCGTGCCCTGCCCCATCGCCGCCGCCCCCGTATACACGTGCACCCGGCCGGAGGGGCCGATCCGCACCGTGGCCGACTCGAAGGGCCCGCGGCCCGTCCCCTTGCAGTAGTTGGCCATGCCGATCCCCAGGTAGCGCCCCGACTTGCGCGCCGTCTGCTGGCGCGCCGGGAAATCGCTCCAGCCGGCGCGCGTGAGCGCCTCGGCCTGGCACCTCGGGTAGTCGCCGCTGTCGAGCAGCACCGGCCTCCCGCCGCGCGCCTTGAGCCGCGTCTCGTAGGGCATCTTCTCCGGCGGGATGAGGTTGCGCCGGCGCACCTCGGCGCGGTCGAGCTTCATCTCGCGCGCGACCTGGTCGAGCAAGCGCTCGATCGCGAAGGTCCCTTGAGGGTGGCCCGCGCCGCGCACCGGCGTCACGGGCACCTTGTTGGTGAGGGCGACCCTGACGTTCATCGCGTACGCCGGCACGTCGTACTGCAGCGGCACCGTCTCCGCCGAGTTGTGCGGCAGGTTGACGCCGCGGGCGGTGTAGGCACCGTGGTCGTGGACGATCGTCCCGCGGATCCCGAGGATGCGCGCATCTCGGTCGACGGCGATCTCGACGTCCCAGTACTGATCGCGCTCCTGCGTCGTCGCGACGAAGTGCTCGCGCCGGTCCTCGATCCACTTCACCGGGCGGCCGAGGATGATCGCGGCGAGCGCGGTCGCCACGTCCTCCGGATAGAACACGAGCTTGGGCCCGAAGCCGCCGCCGATGTCGGGAGTGACGACGCGCACCCGGTTCTCGTCGCGGCCGAGCATGTCGCAGAGCTGGCGCATCGCCTGGTGCGGCATCTGCGTCGAGCTCCACAGAGTGAGCCTGTCTTCGATCGCGTCGTAGGCAGCGACCGCGCCGCGGCACTCGATCGAATGGCTGCCGCCGCGGTGCTGCCATAGCGATTCGCTGAACACATGGGCCGCCTTGGCGAACGCGGCATCGGCATCGCCGTAGCCCATGCGGAATTCGGCCAGCAGATTGTGCGGCGCGCCCCGGTGCACGACCGGGGCCCCAGGCGCGAGCGCCGCGCAGCAGTCGGCGACCGCGGGCAGCGGATCGTATTCGATCTCGACCAGCGCGGCGCCGTCCTCGGCGACGTAGCGGTCGTCGGCGACCACGATCGCCACCGGCTCGCCGACGTGCACCACTTCGTCGATCGCGAGCACGGGGCGGTTCAGGTCCTGCTTGTAGCTCTTGCTCGGAAGACCGACGACGAGCCGCTCGTTGCGCAGATGAGGAAGCAGATCTTCCCGCGCGAGGACCGCGTGCACGCCGGGGAGCGCGGCGGCCTGCGCTTTGGCTATGCCGCGGATCGCGGCGTGGCCGTGCGGGCTGCGCACGAAGGCCGCGTGCAGCATGTTCGGCAGGACGACGTCGTCGACGAAGCGGCCTTTGCCGCGGAGAAGGTCCCGATCCTCCAGCCTCTCGACCCGGCTGCCGATCATGCCCACGATCAGCCGCCCTTGCGCATGCGCCCAGCGGCGTCCAGCGCCGCGGCGACGATGCCCTGATACCCGGTGCACCGGCACAGATTGCCGGAGATCGCCACGCGCACCTCCCCTTCGGTCGGGTTCGGATGATCGCGCAGAAACTCGACCAGCGTCATCAGCATCCCCGGCGTGCAGAAGCCGCACTGGAGGCCGTGGTTGTCGCGGAATGCCTCCTGCAGCGGGTGCAGCCGCTCGGCCGAGGGCGCGAGGCCCTCCACCGTCGCGATCTCGTGCCCGTTCGCCTGCACCGCGAGCATCAGGCAGGAGCGCGCCGACTGCCCGTCGACGAGGATCGTGCACGCGCCGCAGACGCCGTGCTCGCAGCCGAGGTGCGTCCCCGTGAGCCCGAGCGGCCCGCGCAGGAAATCGGCGAGCGTCAGGCGTACGTCGACGCTGCGCTCGTAGCGCTTGCCGTTGACCGTCACGGCGATGTTCCGCGTCTCGCTCATCGTGACCTTTCGTTTGTCATTCTGAGGGCGCAGCCCGAAGAATCTGCCTTTTTTGCGACGTAAAGCAGATCTTTCGCTGCGCTCAGGATGACATTTTTGCCGCTCCTATGCGCGCGTGGGCCCGCTCCAGCGCGCGCCGGGACAGCACGGCGGCGAGGTGCTGCCGGTACGACGCGGGCGCGTGCACGTCCTGCATCGCCTCGATCTTGCGACACGCCTCGCACGCGTCGCGGAAGAGCGCGTCCGAGGCGGTCTGGCCGACGAGCGCCTTCTCCACCTCCTTCATCCGGACCGGCGCGGCGGCGACGCCGCCCAGCGTCACCGACGCGCGCTTGATCTTGCCGCGGTCCTCCTCGAGCAGCGCCGCCGCGGAAACGACGGCAAAGTCGCCGTGCCGGCGCGCGAACTCGACGAACGCCCAGCCGTGGGGCCTGGGCCACAGTGGAAAGCGCACGCGGGTCAGCAGCTCGTCGGGCCCGATCGCCGGCGTCATATAGGTTTTCGGGAACCCGGAAAAAGGGATCTCGCGCGTGCCCTTGGGGCCGGCGACCGCGATCGTCGCTTCGAGCGCCGCGGCGACGGCGACCAGCTCGGCCGACGGGTCGAGCTGGCAAAGCGACCCGCCCAGCGTGCCGCGATTGCGCGTCTGCCGGTGGCCGACCTGCAGGATCGCTTCGTGCATCACCGGACAGCGCTCGAGCACGAGCTGCGAAAACTCGATGTCGCGCTGGCGCGTCATGGCGCCGATCTCGAGCGCCCCGCCCGTCTCCCGGATGTACGCGAGTCCCTCGACCCGGTTGAGATCGACCAGATGGTCCGGCAGCGCGAGGCGCATGTTCAGCATCGGCATCAGCGATTGACCGCCGGCGAGCATGCGCGCGTTCGGCAGCGTCTTCAGCAGCCCGACGACCTCAGGGACTGTCTCGGGATCGTGATAGTCGAAGCGCGGCGGCTTCATCGGCGCTCCGCTCTCATGATCTCCACCAGACGCGGCGGCGTGACGGGCAGCCGCGTCACGGCGCCGGCGACGCCGAGCGCATCGTCGATCGCAGACGCGATGACCGCGCCGACGGGGTTGACGCCTCCCTCGCCCGCGCCCTTGATGCCGAGCGGGTTGAGCGGGCTGGGCGCGTCCTCGGTGAGCAGCACGGCGATGCCCGGCGCCTCGCACGCCGTCGGCATCGCGTAATCGGCGAAGGTCACCGAGAGGGGCGAGCCTTCAGCGTCGTAGACGAACTCCTCGAGCAGGGCGCCGCCCAGGCCCTGCACCACGCCGCCTTCGATCTGTCCCTCGACCAGCCTGGGATTGACGGCGCGGCCCACGTCGAATGCGGCGAGGTAGCGCTCGACCGCGACGCCGCCGGTATCGCGGTCGACATTGACGACCGCGATATGGACGCCGTAGGGATAGGTCATGTGCTCGCTCTCGAACGAGCCCTGCGCCGAGCACCCGGGCTGCATGTTCTCGCGCAGCTTCGTCGCGGCGATATGCACCGCCGAGCCGGTCATCACGGTCGTGCGCGAGGCGTGCGAGCCGTAGCCCTGCTCGATCCGGTCCGTGCACCCGTGGGCCACGCGCACGCGCCGGTAGTCGACGCCCAGCGCGTCGGCGGCGATCTGCGCGAGCACGGTCTCCACGCCTTGCCCCAGCGACGCCGCGCCGGTGACCACGTCGAACGTACCGTCCGCGGCCATGCTTACGCGGGCGACATCGACGGGGCCCAGGCCGCTCTTTTCCAGGAAGAAGGCGAGGCCGACGCCGACCGCTTCGCCCGCGGCGCGGCGCTGTTCGAGCTCGCTTTGTAGCGCCGCCCAGTCGGCGCGAGCGAGCGCCTGATCGAGCAGGCCGGCATAGTCGCCGGAGTCGAGCACCACTTCGGTGTCGATCACGTCGAGATCGCGGGCGTAGGGCATCTCGGTCTTCGCGATGAGATTGCGCCGCCGCACCTCGACGCGGTCGATGCCCGTCTTCGCCGCGATCGCGTCGAGCAGCCGCTCGCAGACGAACGTGGCTTCGTAGCGTCCCGGCGCGCGGTAGGTGGCCGCGGGCGTCTTGTTCGTCAGTCGATAGTGCCCGACGGCCCGGTACGTCGGCACTCGGTAAGGCCCGGGCAGCATCCCGGCGGTCAGGTCCGCGACGCGCGCGCCGTGCGTGCGCACGTACGCGCCCTGGTCGTGGAAGAACTCGTCGTCGATGCCGAGGATGCGGCCCTGCGCATCGACGGCGGCGCGGACGCGGTGCCGCTGCTCTCGCGAGTGATTGCAGGCCATCAGGTTCTCGCGGCGGTCTTCGATCCACTTGACGGGCCGTCCCAATCGCAACGCCGCCGCGCAAACGAGGACGTCTTCGGGGTAGATCTCGCCGCGCACGCCGAAACCGCCGCCGACATGTCCCTCGTACAGATGGATGGAGCCGGGCTCGCGTGCGAGCATGCGCGCGAGCAGATCGCGGTTCGCGTGAGGACGCTTGGTCGCGCCGTGGAGCTCGAGCGCGTCCCGCATCGCGTCGTAGCGCGCGATCGCTCCGCGCGTCTCCAACGGTACTCCCGAATGGCGGCCAATCGAAAGATCGAGATCGACGACCGTGTGCGCGGCGCGAAACGCGGCTTCGATGTCACCGTAGCCCTTGCGTATCACCGCGGCCTCGGTGCCGCGGTCGGCCGAGAGCACGACCGGCAGCTCCTCGACCTCCATCGTCACGAGATCGGCGGCGTCCTCGGCGAGATAGGGATCCTCGGCGAACACGACCGCGACCGGCTCGCCGACGTAGCGCACGCGATCGCGCGCGAGCACCGGCTGGCGGTGAGGCTCGAGCCCTTGTACGCGCGTCGACCGGAAATCGATCGGCGGGATTTCGGCGACGTCCTCCGACGTCCACACCGCGACGCAGCCCGGCAACTCGCGCGCTGCGCCCGCGTCGATGGCCACGATCCTCGCGTGCGCATGGCTCGAGCGCACCACGCGCATGTGCAGCTCGCGCGAGAACGAGACGTCCGCGGCGTAGCGACCGCGGCCCGTCAGCATCGGCGCATCTTCAAGCCTCGTCACCGAGCGGCCGACGAAGCCCATCAGGTGACCACGCGCCAGGGAATCGTCTCGCCGCCCCGGTGAATCAGCGCGCGCTCCTCGGGCCCGTCGACCTTCATCTCCCCGGGCGCAGTCCACGCCGAGCGCTCGAGCGTGATGGTCTCGGCATTCGGCGCCAGGCCGTAGTGCCTCGGGCCGTTCAGCGAGGCGAAGGCCTCGAGCCGGTCGAGCGCGTTCTCCTCGGCGAAGACCTGCGCGTAGGATTCGATCGCCACGGGCGCGTTGAACAGCCCCGCGGCGCCGACGACGTCGAGCTTCCTCGCCACGGGATGCGGCGCCGAGTCCGTTCCAAGGAAGAAGTTGCTCTCGCCCGAGATGGCGGCGGCGCGCAGCGCGGCGCGGTCCTTCGCCGTTTTGATCACGGGCGCGCAGTACATGTAAGGCCTGTTCCCCCAGCCGAGCCAGTCGGTGCGCGTGAGCATCAGGTGGTAAGGGGTGATCGTCCCGCCGACCTGTCCCGCTCTGGAGCGCACGAAGTCCACGCCTTGTTTGGAAGACACGTGCTCCAGGATGATCTTCAACCCGGGGAAATCGCGCGTCAGCGGCTCCAGCTCGCGCTCGATGAACACGACCTCGCGGTCGAAAACGTCGACCTCCGGGTCGATGACCTCGCCGTGAATGAGGAGCCGCATGCCGATCTTCTCCATGCGCTCGACCACGCGGCGGATCCTGCGGTAGTCCGACACGCCGGCCGCGGAATTGGTCGTCACGTTCGCCGGGTAGATCTTGACGCCGGTGAAGACGCCCGCGCGGAAGCCCGCCTCGACCTCGTCGGGGCTCGTGTCGTGCGTCATGTAGCAGGTCATGAGCGGCTCGAACCTCGCGCCCGCGGGAAGCGCCTTCATAATGCGGTTCCGGTACTGTTCCGCGTCTTTCACCGTGCATACCGGAGGCAATAGATTGGGCATGATGATGGCGCGGGCGAAGAGCTTCGCGGTAAAGGGCAACGCGGCCTTGAGCATGGCGCCGTCGCGCACGTGCAGATGCCAGTCATCGGGCTTGCGGATAGTGATGCGATCCATCAGCTGATGCCCATCTTGCCGGCTTCGTAAGTGTCGAGCGGCGGATGAGCGAGCATCGCGCCGGTCAGCTCGGCGACGCGCTTGAAGCCCCGTGCCTGGCACCATTTCTCCAGCCCGTCGATGATCGCGATCATCCCCGTGGGGTTGCGGAAGTTGAGGTAGCCCATCTCGACCGCAGTCGCGCCCGCGAGCAGGTACTCCACGACATCTTCGGTTTTCATGATCCCCCCGCAGCCGATGATCGGGATCTTCACGCACTTCGAACACTGGTGCACCATGCGCAGGATGATGGGCTTCACCCCCGGGCCCGAGATGCCGCCGTAGCCCTGGCCGATCGAGGAGCGGAACGTCTCGAGGTTGACCTTCAGCCCCAGGATCGTGTTCGACACGGTGATCGCGTCCGCCCCGGCTTTCTCGGCGGCCTCCGCGACCGCGGAGATGTCGCCTGCGTTGGGCGAGAGTTTCGCCCACAGCGGCTTCTGCGTCGTCGCCCTGCATAGTTTGACGACCTTGTAGGTGTGTTCCTCGTTCAGCGCAAAATTACCGCCACCGGGCTCACGCGTGGGACAAGAGATGTTCAGCTCGATCGCATCCACTCCGGGCACGCTCACTTCGCGCGCCATCGCGGCGAAATCGTCGATGTCGGTGGAGGTGACGCTGGCGACGAGCGGCGGCTTGAATTGCTTGTATTCGGGCAGTTGCACCTCGAGAAAGTACTTCAGGCCCTTGGTCGGCAGGCCGATCGAGTTGATCATGCCGGCCTCGACCTCCGACACCCTCGGCGGCGGATTGCCCGCCCGGTAGGCGCGCGACACGGTTTTGGTTACCAGAGCGCCGAGGCGATTCAGGTCGATGACCTTGGCGAACTCGGCCGAGAACGTCCCGGAGGCCGGCATGACCGGGTTTGCGAGCGTCACGCTCCCGATTTTCACTGACAGGTCTACCATCCGAGGCACTCCTGAAGGTCGAACACCGGCCCCTCGACGCACACGCGGCGCATCTCTAGCTTGCCGTTCACCTCGAAGGTGCGCACGCAGATGTAGCACGGACCCAGCCCGCACGCCATGATCTGCTCCATCGCCATCTGACCGGGGATACCGTGTTCCTTCCCCAGGCGCTTCATCAATTGCATGAGGCGATTGGAGCCGCAGGTGAAAAAGGCGTCGGCCTTTTTCTGCACGATCAGCCGGCGCAGGATCGCCTCGACGTTCTCGACCCTGCTCGTGCCGTCCGTATCGAGCACCTTGATCACGGTCCCCACGCTCTCGAAGAGGTCCGCCGCCAGCGCGAGCTCCGGGCTGCGCGCGGAAAGAATCGCAGTGACGCGCACGCCGTGCTCGCCGGCGAGCTGCGAGATCGGCGCCATGGTCGCGAGCCCGACGCCGCGGCCGAGCACGATGACGTTCTTCCAGCCCGGCTGCAGCGTGAATCCGACGCCCAGCGGTCCGAGCATGTTGAGGCTGTCCCCGGGCTCCAGAGTGGCCAGACCCCGCGTGCCGCGGCCGACCACCTTGTAGAGAAATTCGATGCGCCCGCTGGAGCGCGCGACCCGGTAGACGCTCTGCGGCCGGCGGAACCAAAGCTCGCCTTCGTCGGGCGAAGGGCATAGAAGATGGAAGAACTGGCCTGGCGTGGCGGCGAGCGCCTTGGGCGAGCCTTTGACCACCAGGTGCTTGTACTCGTCGTTGACCCACTCGTGCGCCGCCACGGGACACACGGTTTCCTCGACCGGACATTGCGACGGCGAATGACCCGTGCCCGCTTTACCGATCACAACCGCGGAGCTGGCGTGAACCTGATTCGGCATGGAGTTCGTGGCGGGTGGTTTTCTTCCCTGCGCCGCATTGGAGCACGGCGGTCGGAATGTTACCAAATTAATGATAGATTCCTTGTTCTTGTGCGAGCAGGGCAGCGCCCCTCAGCGTTCATTCATCGGTACCAGGAGGGTTGAAATGGCAAATCCCGACCTCAGAGACTGGCTTGCCCAGATGGAAGCCGCGGGGGAATTGCAGAAGGTCAGCGGCGCGGACCGCAACGAAGAAATCGGCGGGATCGTCGACATCTACCAGCGCCAGACGAACCGTCCCGCCCTCCTCTTCGATGATATCCCGGGTTACCCGCGCGGGCATCGCGTGGCGGCGAACATCCTGACGGGCGTCAAGCGCATCGCCTTGACCTTCGGTATGTCCCCCGAGTCCACCGAGATGGACCTGGTCAACTACTGGCGCAAGTACTTAGCCGAGTCCAAGCCCGTCCCGCCGGTCGCGGTGAAAACGGGGCCGGTGCTGGAAAACGTTTACTCGGGCAAAGACGTCGATCTCGCCAAGATCCCGACTCCGACCTGGCACGAGGAGGACGGCGGACCCTACATCGGCACGGCGTGCATGGTCGTCATGAAGGATCCCGACTCGGGCTGGATCAACTACGGCGCCTACCGCGTCCAAACCTACGACGATCCGCACATCGCATCGGTGATGTGCTCCAAGGGCAAGCACGGGGACATCCTGATGCGCCGCTATCACGAGCGCGGCCAGCGCTGCCCTATCGCGGTCGTCGCCGGCATGCACCCGATCCTCTTCTCGATCGCCGGCATCGAGATCCCGTACGGCAAGAACGAATACGACGCGGCGGGGGGCATGCTCGGGCAGCCGGTCGAAGTGATCCACGGTCCCAAGACCGGGCTGCCGATCCCGGCCAACGCCGAGATCGCGTTCGAGGGCACGATCGCCCCCGAGGACCGCATCGACGAAGGTCCCTTCGGAGAATGGACCGGGTACTACGCGGGCGGCCTGAAAAAAGAACCGGTCATCCGCATCGACACCTTCATGCATCGGAACGACCCGATCCTGCTGGGCGCGATCCCCGCGGTCCCGCCCAACGACGACACGTACTATCGGGGCACCTACCGTTGCGCCGGAGTCTGGCGGCAGCTCGAAGCGGCCGGCGTTCCCGGCGTCCAGGGCGTGTGGTCGCACGAGGCGGGCGGCAGCCGCATGTGGCTCACGGTCTCCATCAAGCAGATGTATCCCGGGCACGCGAAGCAGGCAGGCCTGATCGCCTCGCAGTGCCACGCCGGCGCCTACGCGAACAAGTGGGTGGTCGTGGTCGATGACGACGTCGACCCGGCCAACATGAACGACGTGATCTGGGCGATGTGCACGCGCGTGGACGCGCGCGAGGACGTGGAGATCCTGCGCGGCTGCTGGAGCACCGCCCTGGATCCGACGAGCTATCCGCAAGACCTCCGGGGGTTCAACTCGCGCCTGGTGATCGACGCCTGCAGGCCGTGGGCGAGGCGCAGCGATTTCCCCAAAGTGGCGCGCTCGTCCAGGGAGCTGGATCAGCGCATCAAGGCGAAATGGGCGCACGTGCTGCCGCGCTGATCGGGCTGCTGGCTGCGGGGGCGCTCGCTCCCTCGACGGGCTCGGGACAGGCGTATCCGACCAAATCCATCCGCGTGATCGTCGCCTTCGCGCCGGGCGGCATCGCCGATTTCGCCGCCCGCAGCGTGTCGCAAGGATTGTCGGAAAACCTGCGCGTGCCGGTCGTGGTGGAAAATCGCCCCGGCGCGGGCGGCGTCATCGGGGCCGAAGCCGTGGCCAAGGCCGCGCCCGACGGATACACAGTGCTCGTCACCAGCATCTCGCACACCATCAACCCTAGCGTCACCAAGACGCTGCCCTTCGACACGCGCCGTGATTTTGCGCCGGTCGTCCTCATCGCGGATGCGCCCAACATCCTGGTGGTGCATCCTTTCCTTCCGGTGACGTCGACCGAGGAGCTGGTCGAATTCGCCCGGGCGCGGCCCGGCCGCCTCTCCTACGCGTCCTCCGGCGTCGGCACTTCGACCCACCTCTCGGGCGAGCTGTTCAAGGCGATGGCCGGCGTCGATCTGCTGCACGTCCCCTACAAAGGCGGAGGCCCGGCAGTCGCCGACCTACTCGGCGGGCAGGTGCAGGTCATGTTCGCGACGCTGCCCACCGTGCTCGAACATATCCGCGCGAGCAGGCTCCGAGGCCTAGGGGTCACGAGCGCACGGCGCTTCCCCGGCGCGCCCGAGTTTCCGACGATCGCCGAGGCCGGCCTGGCCGGCTACGAGGTCAGCGGCTGGAGCGGAATGTTCGCGCCTGCGGGCACGCCTCGCGCGGTGATCGAGCGCCTCGCCCGCGAAACAGCAAGGATATTGCGCGAGCCCGAGCTCAAGAAGCGATTTCTCACTCAAGGCGCAGAGGCGGCGGTGAAGATGCCCGATGAGTTCTCGGCGTTCGTCGATTCCGAAATCGTCAAGTGGAAGAAAGTGGTCGAATTCAGCGGCGCGCGCGCCGACTGAGCGTTATGGCCGAAGTCGCCATCCCGAGCAAAGCGAAGGACCGGCTCAACGAGCTCTCGGCAAGCGACGCAGCGCGCCTGATCGCCGGCGGCGATCTGAGCTCCGAGGCCCTGGTCCGCGACTGCCTTGCGCGGATCGACGCGCGGGAAGCGACGGTCCGCGCCTGGGCGTTCCTCGACCCGGAGCTCGCGCTGCGTCAGGCGCGCGAGCGCGACCGCACCCCGGCGCGAGGCGCGCTGCACGGCGTGCCGATCGGCGTGAAGGACGTCTTCGACACCGCCGACATGCCGACGCAGATGGGCTCGCCGATCTACGCCGGCTGGCGGCCGCCGTCGGACGCGGCCTGCGTTGCATTGATGCGCGCCGCCGGCGCCGTCGTCCTCGGCAAGACGGTCACCGCCGAGTTCGCGGGGATGACGCCCGGCGACACGCGAAACCCGCACGACCCCTCGCGCACGCCGGGCGGCTCATCGAGCGGCTCGGCGGCGGCGGTCGCGGACTTCATGGTCCCGCTCGCGCTCGGCACGCAGACCGGAGGCTCGGTGCTGCGCCCCGCGTCCTTCTGCGGGATCGTGGGCTACAAGCCGAGCTTCGGCCGCTACAACCGCTCGGGCCTCAAGATGGCGGCGGAGAGCCTGGACACGATCGGGTCGCTCGCGCGGTCGATAGAGGACGTCGAGCTGGTGGACGCCGTCCTGCTCGGCGCGCCGCCGCGAAAAGCCGGGCCCTTGTGCGAGCCGCCGCGGATCGGCGTGTGCCGCACGCACCTGTGGGAGACCGCCAAGCCGGAGACGATGGCTGCGGTCGAAGATTCCGCGGCGCGGCTCGCCCGCGCCAGGGCGAGCGTGCGCGAGGTCGCGCTGCCGGAGGAATTCGCGGGGCTCACCGGGGCGCGCGACCTGGTCGGCAGCGTCGAGCGCTCGCGCGCGATCGCCTACGAATGGCACCACCACTGCGACCGCATCAGCGAGCGGCTGCGGCAATCGCTGGAGCTCGGCTCACAGACGCCTCACGAGGAGTACGCCGGGGCGCTCGAGTTGGCGGCGCGATGCCGCGAGCGCCTCGCTCGCGTGTTCGAGGACTTCGACCTGCTCCTTGCGCCCTGCGTCCCGGGCGAAGCGCCGGCGAGCCTCGAGTCGACCGGCGATCCGCGCCTTCAACGGCTGTGGACGGCGCTGCACGTGCCCGCCTTGACCTTGCCGACGCACCAGGGCCCAGGCGGATTGCCGGTGGGAATCCAGCTGGTCGCGCCCATGCTCGGCGATTTCCGGCTGTTCGACTCGGCCCGCTGGGTCTGGGAAAAACTCGGAGGACCTCGATGAAGAAGCTTCTCGGCGCGATCGTTCTTGCGGCGCTGACGTCGAGCGCTGCATTCGGGCAGGCCTATCCATCCAAGCCCTTGCGGCTCGTCCTCCCCTATGCGCCCGGCGGAGTAGTCGATTTCATCGGCCGCACGCTGGGCCAGCGCTTGTCCGAGCAGCTCGGCCAGCCGGTGGTGGCGGACAACCGGCCGGGAGCCGGCGGCATCATCGGCGTCGAGGCGACGGCGAAATCCGCGCCCGACGGATACACGCTCGTCCTGATGGATCCCGCGATCGTCATCAACCCGGTCCTGCAGGACGCGGTCCCGTACGACGTGATCAAGGACCTCCTGGCGGTCTCCATCGTAGGCTCCTCGCCGCTGGTGCTCGCAGCGAATCCCGGGCTTCCGGTGAAGAGCGTCGGCGAGCTGATCGCCTACGCGAAGGCAAACCCGGGGAAGCTCAACTTCGCATCCGCCGGGATCGGCACCACGCCACACATGGCCGGTGAGCTTCTCAAGCTACGCATCGGCGCACAGATGACGCACGTGCCCTACAAGGGCATGGGACCGGCGATGGCCGATCTCGTGTCGGGCCGCGTGCAGTTCAGCTTCGGCAGCATCACCGCGGCGCTGCCTTTCCTGCAGGACCACCGGCTGCGCGGCCTTGCGACGACCGGGGCGAAGCGCTCGGACGCCCTCCCCGATCTGCCGACGGTGATCGAGGCGGGATTGCCCGGCTTCGAGGTCGATCTCTGGCTCGGCCTGTTCGGCCCGGCGCGCCTGCCGCCTCCGGCGCTCGCGCGCCTGAACGCCGAGACCAGGAAGGCGATCGAGCATCCCGATGCGCGCGCCGCCTTCGCCAAGGTCGGCGTCGAGCCGCGCGGGACGAGCGCCGAAGAAGCCGCCGCGTTCGTCCGCGCCGAGCACGACAAGTGGAGCCGAGTCGTGCGCGACGCGAAGCTCAAGAGAGCGAGCTAGCGATGGCCGCGCTCAAGCTCTCGCTCGCCTGCGGAGCCTACGATCTGCTGGTTCCGCTGATCGAAGGCAAGGCGCCCGCTCCCGGCATCGAGTTCAACGTCCTCACCATGGCCTCGCCCGAGAGGCACGGGCGCATGCTGCGCCACCGGGAATTCGACGTCTGCGAGCTTTCTCTCGTCGCCTACCTGGTCGCTCGCGACAACGCCAAGGCGTTTACCGCCATCCCGGTGTTCCCGCACCGCCGTTTTCGCCACGGCTACGTGGTGAAGCGCACGGATTGCGGCGTCGAGCAGCCCGCCGACCTCAACGGGAAAAGGGTGGGATTGGATACCCTTCAGAATTCGGCCGGCCTGTGGATGCGCGGCATCCTGCAGGACCACTACGGCGTCGATCTGAAGACGATCGAATGGTGGTGCCAGGAGGAAGAGGACGTTCCATTTCAGCCGGCCGCGTGGATGAGAGTCCGCCGCGTCGCGAAGGGAAAGGACATCGACCGGATGCTTCTGGAAGGCGAGCTGGAAGCGGCCATCTATCCGGAAACGCTGCCCTCGGTGCGCGCCCGCTCCCCGAAAGTGGGACTGCTCTTCCCCGACACGAAAAAAGCCGAGAGCGACTACTACAGGAGAATTGGTATCTTCCCGATCATGCACGCGGTCGTGATCCGGGACGAGATCCTCAAGGAGCATCCGTGGGTAGCGATCAGCACAGTGCGGGCGTTCCAGAAGGCGAAGGACCTTTGCTACGAGCGCATGCGCGACCCGCGCAACCTCGCGCTGGCCTGGGCCCGCGAAGCGATCGAGGAGCAGCAGGCGATCCTCGGCAAGGACCCCTGGCCGTACAACCTGGAGGACAACCGCAAGGCGCTGGAGGCGGTGGTGCGCTACGCGTTCGACCAGGGAATGATCAGGACGAAACCCGAGGTCGAGGAGCTGTTCTTCCCGCCCAGCCTGCAGGAGGTCCAGCGCTATCTGTAGCGGAAGACGTCGCGGAAGACCTTCTCCGACTTCTGCGCCTCATCGAGCGCCGGGCCGGGATCGATGATCCTGAGGTCCGCGATCTTCATCGGCGACGGTACCGCGCCGCTCGCGGGCACGTAGTCGCGCTGCGCGAACAGCCGCTGGCCTTCGTCGCCGATCAGGAAATCGTAGAAGAGCAGCGCCGCGTACGGATGCGGCGCCCGGCGTGCGACGGCGACGCCGTTGGCGCGAGCGACGACCGGCTCCAGCGCGACCCAGCCCACCGGCGCACCCTGTTTCCTCGCGAACTCGGACACGTTGTAGTGCATCCCCAGCGCGAACGGCACTTCTCCCGACACGACCAGGTTGCCGAGCAGCGAATGGCCCTTGCGCACCGAGATGCCGTTGGCCGCGACGATGTCGCGGAACAGCGCGAGCGCCTTCGGCTCGCCCATCGCTTCCATCATCTTCGCGAACCAGTCGTCGTCGCCCGCCTCGATGGCGAGCTTGCCCTTCCACCGCGGATCGGCGAGATCCCGCCAGCTCCCGGGCAGGTCCGCCTTCTTCACGGCGTTGGTGTTGTAAGCCTGCACCCACACGGTAAGGTAGGTCGGCGCCCATTCCCGATGAGCCGGCATCGCGGCTGCGAGGAGATTCCGGTGATAGGGCGATTTGACCTGCTGCAGCAGCTGCTCGCGGTGCATCGCTTCCAACTCCCCGGAACCGACGTGTACGGCGTCGGCCTCGGAGCGGCCCGCGCCCGCTTCGGTGACGACGCGCTGGAGCACCTTGTCGGCGCCCGAGCGCCAGGTCTTCACCTTGATGCCGTATTTCCTTTCGAACGCGGCCAAGAACAGCGGCAAGTTCTGCTCATGGAGCGAAGTGTAGAACGTCAGAACGCCTTCCCGGTGCGCGCCGGCGATCAGGCGCTGGTCCCGGTCGGGCCCGTCGTACAGGGCGACCGCCTCGTCGGCGCGGCTCTGTCCCTGGGCAGCACCGACTGCGCCCGCAGCAAGCAGAACTAAAGCAACGGTCCGCTTGACCAAAGCCGTCGTCCCGTCGAATCCGAAGCACGTCATGGCCCGCTCCGTGTCATAAATTCTCGGCTTACTATTTTTGTCCGAGTGTCTTGCAAAGATCCACGCATGTGCTGCAACATGTTTCCGCCACAGGGACTCATCCCCTTACTGAGCATGACATCGTAACCTGCTCGTACTCTTCGAGGCATTCATTTCGCGCACCAGAACGAAAGGAACACGACTATGGGGTTGTCCTGGCAACAAGGCCCTCTGAGCGCTGTCTCGGTGGGCCGCTTCCTCACTCCCGAGCCGCTCCCGAAGCGACTGCTGTTCGCCGAGCCCCTTCGGAGACGGCTGCGAGTCAAGTTCGCCGAGGAGTGGATCGCCGACAGCGAGGACGTGCTCGTGCTCCACGAGCCCGGCCGCTACCCCGTCGCGTACTTCCCGCTGGCCGACGTTCGCCCCGGCGTCCTCGTCGGCGAGAAACCGAACACGCGGACCCCCACTTTCGGCGATACCGAGTGGTTCACCGTGACCGTCGGCGACCGGCGTGCGACCCGGGGCGCATGGCAGTACACCGCTCTGCCCGATTACGCGAGCGAGCTCCGGGGCCGTGTCGCGTTCACCTGGCGAGCGATGGATGCCTTCTACGAGGAAGACGATCGGATCGTCGGCCACGCCGCCGATCAGTATCACCGCAATGATATCCGCCAGAGCTCGCGCCACCTCGTCGTGAAGGACGGCGCGAGGATCGTCGCCGACACCAAGCGGCCGCTCGTGCTGTACGAGTCTGGTTTCGCGCCGCGCTGGTACGTGCCGCGCCAGGACATCGACGAGAACGCGCTGATCCCCGCCGAGGGACAGACGTTCTGCCCCTATAAGGGCCTGGCCAGCTACTACGACATCGGCGAGCGCAAAAGGGCCGCGTGGTCTTACTTGCGGGCGTGGCCCGAGGTCGCGCGCGTCTCCAATTTCGTCTCCTTCGAGCCGGACGTGATCGACGTTTTCCTCGACGACAAGAAGCTTTCTCTGGAGGCGGGCCAGGGCGTCAAGGAGCACGGAATCGACCGAAGCCTGGACCCCGAGGAGATGCTCAAGCGCGGCAACGCCCTCGCTCATCCCTGACGCTACACAGATGGCCCGGTTGCTCTCGGTCAACGTCGGGTTGCCGCGCGAGATCGAGTGGCGCGGAAGAATCGTGCGCACCGCCATCTGGAAGGAGCCCATACAAGGCCGTCGCGGCGTCAAGCGGCTCAACGTCGAAGGCGACGGGCAGGCCGATCTCCGCGGCCACGGGGGGGAGCAGCGCGCGGTCTTCGTCTATCAGATCGAATCGTATCGCTACTGGGAGGAACGGCTCGGCCGGCACGATTTGACCCACGGGCAGTTCGGCGAGAATTTCACCATCGAGGGGTTGCCGGATGACGAGGTGTGCATCGGCGACCGCTACCGGATCGGGACCGCTCTGTTCGAGGTGACTCAGCCTAGAGTCACCTGTTACCGCGTCGGGATTCGCACGAACGAGCCGCATATGGCAGCGCTCCTGACCTCCAGCGGACGGCCGGGCTTCTACCTCCGCGTCCTCGAGGAAGGTGAGGTCGGCGCCGGTGACCCGATCCTCCTGATCACTCGAGGGCCGGAGCGCATGACCGTAGCGCAGGTCAATGCGCTGCTGTACTCCTCCCAACACCCTCGCGATCAGCTCGAGCGGGCGCTGCGAATCCCGGCGCTGTCTCCAGGTTGGCAGTGGTCTTTCAAGGAGTTGGTACGAAGTCAGGATGCCCACCCTGGCGCGACGGGCAACGCGGGTCTGGTGCCGGCAGCGGCTGCGCACACGGCGAAGCCTGGGTTTCGTTCGTTGCGAGTTTCGCGGATCGATCGCGAATGCGTGGACGTGATCTCGTTGTCGCTGCAGCCGACGGACGGAAGGCGGCTTACGACTCCACTCGCTGGCCAATTCGTCGTGCTGCGTTTGCGCCCGAGGCCGGATGGTCCTTTGCTCTTCCGGAGCTATTCACTCTCCGGACCGCTCTCCGACGAGCAGTATCGCGTCAGCGTCAAGGTGGAGCCAAACGGCGCCTCGGGGAGTTACCTGAACAGCAACGTTCGAACGGGCGACGTCCTTGATGTCAGCGAACCGAGAGGCAGCTTCACCTTGCAGCCGGGCGACTGGGCGGTGGTGCTCCTGAGTGCGGGAATCGGCGCGACACCCGTGCTCGCGATGCTGCATGCGCTGGCTGCGAGCGCTACGCCTCGGGCGGTCTGGTGGCTGCACGGTGCACGCGATGGCAAGTCCCATTCCTTCGCCGCGGAGGTGCGACAGCTTCTCGGGATGCTTGCTCGCGGGCGAAGTCGGATTTGGTACAGCCGGCCAGCCGCCGATGATCGCGAGGGGCGGGATTACGACGCGACCGGTCGCGTGGGACTGGAGGTCCTCGACCAGCTTGGCGTCCCGCGAGACGGCGACTTCTACATTTGCGGGCCATCGACCTTCCTCAGCGACCTGAGCACGGGCCTGGCCGCCTCGGGTGTGCCACCGGGCCGCATCCATTCCGAGATCTTTTCCGGTGGCCCTTCTCTGATGCCCGGTATGTTCACCGCGGCGGTACGCGCACCGCATCAGCCGGCGGGGTCCCCCGGCACAGGGCCACTAGTCTCCTTCGCGCGGAGCGGTACCGCCGTTCGGTGGCGTAAGGAAGACCGGAGTCTTCTCGAGCTGGCGGAAGCGTGTGACGTACCCGTCCGATGGTCGTGCCGCACCGGCGTCTGTCACAACTGCGAGAGCGGATTGATCTCTGGGTCCGTCACCTACCAGCCTGATCCGCTCGATCCACCGGCGGAGGGAAACGTCCTGATCTGCTGCTCCCGGCCGCAGAGCGACGTGGTGATCGACATCTGAGTGGCGCCTGTGGTGGCACGGGCGCTTCCAACGATGCTCTCGCTATGCTTTATCGCTGTGCCACAGTTCTCAACGCCGCGAGGTAGACCCTAGCATCGCCGTCTTTCGCGGCCGCATTTAGGTACTCTGCGGCAAGCTTCGGGTCGACCCGCAGTTCTTCGATCAGCCGCTCACGGTGCGCCACGGTGAGCGTTTTGCGCGCCCGTTCCACGTTTTTTGATTTTTGAGTTTTTGCCATAGCCTCCAGTTTACCTGAGTAGCTTGCAAGGTCGGTCCACCTACTGCAACATGAACCCCGCA
>Ga0209807_1000037_pt1 | contig 55716 bp, 56 predicted proteins | sample GraSoiAngelo_154_FD_186168 | JGI IMG/M metagenome (GOLD analysis project Ga0209807, IMG submission 186168) | Grasslands soil microbial communities from the Angelo Coastal Reserve, California, USA - 14_1009_13_20cm (SPAdes) (version 2) | ecosystem: Environmental > Terrestrial > Soil > Grasslands ... | reverse complement strand
GACGGCCAGCAGGTGATGCTGGAGGCGCGCGAGGTGAAGAGCATCGACGAGCTGACGCTGCTCAACATGGCGGCGGCCATGGTCGACGGCGTGTACCAGGACATCGCCGCAGCGCTCAAGCCGGGCGTGATGGAATCGCAGATCGTCGCGCTCGCGACCAAGCGGCTCTACGAGATGGGCTCGGACTGCGTCGAGGCGATCAACTCGATTTCCGGCGAGCGCTGCTCGCCACACCCGCACAACTTCACCGATCGCCTGATCCGGCCGGGCGACCAGGCGTTTTTCGACGTCATCCAGTCGTTCATGGGCTACCGTACCTGCTACTACCGCACCTTCAACGTGGGGCGCGCGACCTCGCCGCAGCGCAGCGCGTACAAGAAGGCGCGAGAATGGATGGACCGCGCCATCGAGCTGCTCAAGCCGGGGATGACGAGCGACAAGATCGCGCGCGCCTTCCCCGAGGCAAAGGAGATCGGCTTCGCCAGCGAGATGGATGCTTTCGGCCTCAACTTCTGCCACGGCCTTGGCCTCGGGCTGCACGAGCGGCCGCTCGTCTCGCGCCTGACCTCGCTGCGCGAGCCGATCGAGCTGAAGGCCGGCATGGTGTTCGCGGTCGAGACCTACTGCCCGGCCACCGACGGCATCTCGGCAGCGCGCATCGAGGAAGAAGTGGTGCTTACACCGCAGGGCGCCAAGATCATTTCGCTCTATCCCGCAGAGGAACTCCCGATTGCCAACCCCTATTAAGGACGTGAAGCTCGGCTGGATCGGCACCGGGCGCATGGGTTACCAGATGGCCGCGCGCCTGGCGAAGGGCGGCTGCGACATCGCGCTGTGGAACCGCACGCGCGCTAAAGCCGAGCCTCTCGCCAAGTACGGCGCCAAAGTCGTCGACGCGCTCCCGGAGCTCGCCTCGCGCGACATCGTGTTCTGCATGGTGTCGACATGGGAGGACGTGAAGGAAGTGATGCAGAGGCTTCTCTCGGGATCGAGGAAACCGAAAATGGTCATCGAGTGCTCCTCCATCTCGCTCGAGGGCTCGGCCGAGCTGCGCAAGATGCTGCAGGGGAGAGGCATCCAATATCTCGCCGCACCGGTCAGCGGCAACGCGAAAGTCATCGAGGCCGGGAAGCTCACGTTCGTCGTCTCGGGCCCGCAGCCGGCGTACGAGGTGGCGCGGCCGTATCTCGACATGATGGGCGTGGGCTCGAGCTACGTCGGAGACGGCGAGCTTTCGCGCATCGTGAAGATCTGCCACAACGTGATGCTTGGCGTCGTCACCCAGTCGCTGTGCGAGATCACGATCCTCGCCCAGAAGGCGGGCGTGCCGCGGCATGCCTTCCTCGATTTCCTGAACAAGAGCGTGATGGGCTCCATGTTTTCGCGCTACAAGGCGCCTGCTCTGGTGAACCTCGATTTTCACGTCACTTTCACGCCGCAGCTCCTCAGGAAGGACATGGACCTGGGGCTGGACGCGGGCAGGCGCTTCGAGGTTCCGATGCCGCTCGCGGCGCTGACGCGCGACCTGATCCAGCAGATGCTCGGTCACGGCATGACCGAGCAGGACTTCTCGACGCTCCTCCTGATGCAGGCAAGGGCCTCCGGGATCGAGCTGAAGCCGGAAAACGTCGCGGTGAACGACGGGCTGTCCAGCTAGGGGTGCCACGAGGAGGAAGGATGACATACGGCCGTCGGCAATTCTTGCGCAGTTCGGGCGCGGTTCTCGGTGTAACCGCGCTGGGCGGCTGTGCGCCGCTAGTGCAGGCCGGTCCCGCCGATGTGCTGATCGTGAACGGCCGTGTCGCGACGCTCAATCCGCGGCAGCCCGAAGCCGCAGCCATTGCGATCAAGGGCGACAGCATCGTCGGCGTCGGTTCCGAGGCAGAACTGAATTCTTTCCGGGACGAGGAAACCCGCGTCATCGACGCTGGGCGCCGGACCGTCATCCCCGGGCTGAACGACGCGCACACCCACTTCATTCGCGGTGGACTGACTTATACCAACGAAGTGCGCTGGGATGGCGTGCCGTCGCTCGCCGAGGGCATGCGGCGGGTTGGCGAGCAGGCACGCCGCACGCCTCCGCCGCACTGGGTGCAGGTGATCGGCGGCTGGACCTGGGCGCAATTCGCCGAGAAGCGCTTCCCGACCCTCGAGGAGATCAATGCCGCGACCGGCGACACGCCGTGCATGATCATGCATCTCTACGACCGCGCCTGGCTGAACCGCTCCGCGATCAGGGTTCTAGGCTGGGAGCGGGAAGTTCCGAAGCTGTTCGGTGGATTCGCGGAGCGCGACGCGGGCGGCAATCCTACCGGCCTGGTGGTGTCGACGACGAGCCTCGCGAGCCTGGTGGCAGTCTGGCTGCGTGTGCCGCGCCTTTCGCCCGAAGAGCAGATCACTTCGACGCGCCATTTCATGCGCGAGCACAACCGGCTCGGCGTAACCAGCATAATCGACGCCGGCGGCGGTGGGCAGAACTATCCTGAGAATTACGCCGCGATCGCCAAGCTCGCGGCGGACAAGCTCTTGACCCTGCGCATTGGCTATGAATTGTTTGCGCAGGCCCCCGGCAAGGAACTCGACAACTACCTCGCCTGGTCGAAGCTGGTGAGCCTCGGCGAGGGTAATGACTACTATCGCATGATCGGCGCCGGCGAATATGTGCTCTACGCCGCCGGCGACCCCGCGAATTTCGCCAAGGACTGGATCGTGGCGCCCCCCGGCGTGATGGAGAGCCAGTTCACGGCGGTGACCAAGCACCTCGTCGGCCTGCGCTGGCCATTCCGCCAGCACACGACCTTCGATTCCACTGCCAGCCGCGTGCTAAACGTGCTCGAACAGGTGAACCGGGACGTGCCGCTGAGGGGACTGCGCTGGGGGCTAGACCATTGTGAAACGCTGTCGCCGAAAACGCTCGAGCGCGTTGCCCGGCTCGGCGGCAGCATCAATATCCAGAACCGCATGTCGCTGGACGGCGAGGCGTTCCTGAGCAAGTACGGCGCGCAGGCCGCGGCCGATGCGCCGCCGGTGGCGCGCATCCGGGCAATGGGTATCCCGCTGGCCTGCGGTACCGACGCGAACCGTGCGACGAGCTATAACCCGTGGATCGGCGTGCATTGGCTGATCACCGGAAAGACGCTCGGCGGGGCCAAGCTGCAGGGCGAGCGCAATCTGCTCGATCGAACGGCGGCGCTGCGGCTCTATACGTCCGGCAGCGCATGGATGTCGTCGGAAGAGGACAAGAAAGGCACTCTGGAGGTCGGCAAGCTCGCCGACCTAGTCATTCTTTCGGCAGATTACTTCTCGGTCCCGGAGGAGGGCATCAAGGACATCGAGTCCGTGCTCACCATAGTTGGGGGAAAGCCAGTATATGGTGTCGGCCCGTACGCAACGCTCGATCCACCGTCGCTGCCGACGCTTCCCGATTGGCTGCCGGTGCGGCATTACGGCGGGTACGGCAAAAGGTCAGCCGCGACAGCGGCAACGTTTGCCGCGCACAAGCATCCAACGATCGTAAGCGACGGCGGGGTGTGGTCTACTGAGTGCCCCTGCGGCGCGTTCTGAAAGGAACAGGCATGAACCCGAAGCAACGCATCAGCTATTTCCCACTGGAGAAGATGGACGCAGCGATGCGCAAGGAAATGGAGCGCTGCCAGCGCGAAGGCACGCCGCGGCCCGAAAGCTCGGCGGTACGCGCCCATGTCCCCGGCGCATTTTGGGCATTCGCCAACTCGTGGCGGGACATTTTCAAGAACGGGGTGTGCGATCACGCCATCAAGGAGTTGTGCCGGCTTTATGTTTCCCGCTCGGTGCAATGCGACTATTGTGGCAACCAGCGCTCGATCAAGGCCGCGGGTGCCGGGCTGATGGAGGACGACGTCAAGGACCTCCTCAACTTCGAAAAGTCCACGCGCTACTCCGGGAGGCAGAAGGCGGCGCTCGCCTACGCGGAAGCGATTACTTGGCGCCTCGCGACCGACGACGCGTTCTGGGAGCGCATGCATCGGTATTTCAGCGAGCCGGAGCTGGTGGAGCTGGGCTGCTTCATCGCCCTTACCATGGGTCAACAGAGCTGGTTGCGCCTCCTCAACATCGAGCACCACCAGGTGCTCGCCGGGACCAGTGCCTCGATGGCGCCAGGATTCGAGTCCGCCGACTCGCTGCGGCAGTCCAAGTCTTCAAGCAGCTACTGGGCAAAGCAAGGCGCAAAAAAGGAGAAGGACGCAGCATGACGAGCATCAAGTATTTTCTTGTCGCGCTCGCTGTTGTTGCCGTCCCCGCGCTCGCGCAGGACGCGACGAGCTATCCGAACAGACCGATCCGCATCATCGTGCCCTTTACGCCCGGCAGCGCGACCGACATCGCCGCGCGGCTGGTGGGCGAGAAGCTGAACGCGGCCTGGGGTCAGCCGGTCATCGTCGAGAATCACCCCGGGGCCGGTGGCACGATCGGCATTGCACAGACGGCAAAAGCGGATCCGGACGGCTACACGCTGGCGGTGGTTTCCACCGGCCACGTGGTGAACTACGTTCTCTACAAGGACCTGCCGTACGACACGCTCAAGGACCTTGCCGGCGTCGCGCCGCTGGCGAGCCTACCGAGCGTGCTTGTCGTCTCCCCTGCGCTGGGCGTCAAATCGGTAAAGGAACTCGTCGCGGCCGCCAAAGCGAAACCCGGCGAGTTCAATTACGGCACCGCGGGCGTCGGCAGCGCGGCGCATATCAATTCGGAGAAATTCAACGTCGCTGCCGGCATCCAGGCAGTGCACGTGCCCCTGAAGGGCACGCCTCCCATCCTGACCGAGACGATGGGCGGGCGGCTGCATTTCGCCTGGGTGCCGAGCGTGTCGAGCATGGGACCTGTGAAGGATGGCAAATTGGTCGCGCTCGCCGTCAGCACCCCGGCCCGCATCGCCGCGCTGCCGGAGGTCCCGACCATCGCCGAGGCGGGTTTCCCCGGCGGGGAATTCAATTTCTGGGTGGGCATCCTCGCGCCGGCAAGAACACCTCGCGACATCGTGGCCAGGCTCAACGCGGAGATCAATCGCGCACTGCGCTCGCCCGAGATGAACGACCGCCTGGCCAAGCTTGGCGGCGAGCCGATGTCCATGAGTGCGCCACGATTCGACGCTTTTATCCGCCAGGAATACGAGGTGCTCGGCAAGGTGATGCGCGATGCTGGCGCGAAACCACAATGACGCAGGCAGCGTGAAAGCGTGGATCAGATGGCTGATGGCGGCAAGCGCCGCATTGGCGATGCAGGCGTTCGGCCAGGGGTATCCGAACAAGCCGGTGCACGTCATCATCTCGTTCACGCCAGGCAGCTCGACCGACATCGTCGGCCGCATCGTGTCGCAGAAGCTGTCCGACATCTGGAATCAGCCGGTCGTGCCGGAAAACCGGGCCGGCGCCGGTGGCTCGATCGGCTCGGCGATCGTCGCCAAGGCCGCCGCCGACGGCTATACCCTGCTCATCAATTCCAACGCGCATTCGGTCAACCCGGCGATCTACGCCAAGCTGCCGTACGACACGGCGAAAGACTTCGCCGACATCGCGCCGCTCGCGGTGCAGCCGAACGTTCTGGTGGTCAACGCAGGAGCTCCCTACAAGTCCGTGATGGACCTGGTCAACGCCGCGAAGGCAAATCCCGGCGCGATCAATTGGGGGCACGCCGGTATCGGCAGCGGTACTCATCTCAACACGGAAAAATTCATCGCTGCCGCGGACGTCAACGTCACCCAGGTCCCCTTCAAGGGCACCCCGGAAGTGATCCAGGCCATGTTTAGCGGAGCGGTGGATTGCTACTGGGTGCCGATCTCCGCGGGGATGTCGCACATCAAAAGCGGAAAGCTGCGCCCCTTGGCAGTGAGCACCGCGAAGCGCAATCCGACGCTGCCCGACGTGCCGACCACGGGCGAGGCGGGGGTGAAAGACGCGGACGCACCGTTGTGGTTCGGACTGTGGGGCCCGACCGGGATGCCGGCCGATCTGGTCAACAAGATCAATATCGACGTGCGCAGGGCGCTCGCCGACCCCGGCGTCAAGGAAAGGCTGGCGAACCTGGGCAACGACACGATGGATATGTCGCCGCAGGAATTCGCGCGCTTTGTGCGCAGCGAAATCGAGGACTACCAGCGCGTCGTCAGGAACGCGGGGATCAAGCCGCAGTAGCGAGTCGCCTGAGCGGCACGCCGGATAGACGCTGCAGCTCGTCGAACGAAAGGCCCTCGACCATTTCGACGACCTGGAGCCCGTCGGGCTTCACGTCGATCACCGCGAGGTCAGTGTAGATCCGGTTGACACAGCGCGCGCCCGTCAGGGGGTAGGTGCAGCGCTCGACGATCTTGCTCTCGCCGCTCTTGGTGAGGTGCTCCATCATCACCAGGACCTTCTTCGCGCCCACCGCGAGGTCCATCGCGCCACCCACGGCCGGGATCGCGTCTGCGCCGCCGGTGTGCCAGTTGGCGAGGTCGCCAGCCACCGACACCTGGAACGCCCCCAGAATGCAGAAATCGAGGTGTCGGCCGCGGATCATGCCGAAGGAGTCGGCATGGTGAAAATAAGCCCCGCCCGGCAGAAGCGTTACCGGCTCCTTCCCGGCGTTGATGAGATCTTCGTCTTCTTCGCCGGGTGCGGGTTTCGGCCCGACACCGAGGATGCCGTTCTCGCTGTGCAGAATGATCTCGCGGCCTCTCGGCAGGTGGTCGGCGACCAGGGTCGGCAGGCCGATCCCGAGGTTGACGTACGCCCCATCGGGGATGTCGCGGGCAACCCGCGCCGCGATCTGCTTTTTGTCGAGCTTCTTCATCACGCAGCCTTCCGCATTGAGGGGGCGACACGTACCACGCGCTTGACGAAAATGCCGGGAGTCACGATCGACTCCGGATCCAGGGCGCCGAGTTCGACCGTCTCGCGCACCTGCACGACGGCGCACCTCGCCGCGCTCGCCATGATCGGGCCGAAGTTTCGCGCGCTCTTGCGATAGACCAGGTTGCCCCAGCGGTCGGCGCGTTCCGCCTTGATGAGTGCGTAATCGGCGTGGATCGGGTATTCCAGCACGCAATCGCGATCGCCGATGCGCCGGGTCTCCTTGCCCTCCGCGAGGCGCGTGCCGTACGCCGTCGGCGTATAGAACGCGCCGATCCCCGCGCCCGCCGCGCGGATGCGCTCGGCGAGCGTGCCCTGCGGCACAAGCTCGAGCTCGATCTCGCCGGCGCGGTACAGCGCATCGAAATGCCATGAGTCCGCCTGGCGGGGGAAGGAGCAGAGGATCTTGCGCACGCGCTTCGCTTTGAGCAGGGCGGCGAGGCCGGTGTCGGCGTTGCCGGCATTGTTGTTCACTATGGTGAGTTCGCGGGCCCCTTGCGCAATGAGCGCGTCGATCAGCTCGGCAGGCATGCCGGCATGGCCGAACCCCCCGATCATGATCGTTGAACCGTCCGGAATATCGGCCAGCGCCGCTTCCGGACTTGCAAAAAGCTTGTTGACCATCGGCCGGAAATTATCGCATCGCACCTTTTTCCCCTCAGTCAGCCGGCTCCTAAGAAGGCACATTTATTTGGCTTTATAACCAATTGATTTATATGACAGTGATGTGATGGCATCTACTGGTAAAAAACACAGCTAAGTGGTTGTCCCGGCGGGAAAAATTCACTTGACCTAGGGTTCTCTTTACCCTTAGAGTGGTAAAAGGTAGGGAAAAGTGGCAGGAAAAGCCATATGGGTGGAGGGTTTCATGGAGCGGCGGTCATTACGCTCGACGCCAAGGGTCGCGTCGCTATTCCTACGCGCCATCGCGACGCACTGCTCGATGGCGGCAAGTCTCTCGTTGTCACCGCGCATCCGGACGGTTGCGTGCTGATTTACCCGGCAAACGAGTGGGAGCCGGTGCGGCTGCGCGTCGAGGCTTTTCCGAGCTTTCATCCCCAAGCGAGTTGGTGGAAGCGGTTGCTGCTCGGTTTTGAGGAGCACCTGACGCCCGACGGCTCGGGCCGGATCCTGCTTTCGCCGGCTTTGCGACTACACGCCAAGCTCGAGCGCGAAGCCATGATGGTCGGGCAGGGACGCTATTTCGAACTGTGGGACTCGGGCGTGTGGGCGGCAAAGCTGGGCCATGCGCTTTCCGGGGGCGGTGCACCGCCCCCCGGCATGGAGGATTTTTCCCTGTGAGAGAGGCCGATGCACCGGCCGGTCCTCGCCGCCGAGGCCATCGAGGCGCTCGCGGTGCGCGCCGATGGCATCTACATCGACGGCACTTTCGGCCGGGGCGGGCACAGCCGCGCAATTCTAGATCGCCTCGGCCCGCAGGGAAGGCTGGTGGCGCTCGATCGCGATCCGCAGGCAAGGGCCGCGGCACGCGAGCTCCGCGACGGCCGCTTCATGTTCCTCAAGCACAACTTCGGGACGCTGAGCGCAGCGCTGGATGCGGCTGGCGTCCGATCGGCCCACGGCATGCTCTTCGACCTTGGCATTTCCTCGCCGCAGCTCGATGACCCGGCACGCGGATTTTCGTTCCGCGCCGACGGGCCGCTCGACATGCGGATGGATCCGGGCGAGGGCGTGTCTGCGGCGCAATGGCTCGCGACGGCAGAAGAACAAGAAATCAGGAGGGTGATCCGCGACTATGGGGAAGAACGGTTTGCTAAACAGATTGCAGCGGCGATTGTTGCTGCTCGGAGCCGCGGGCCCATCGTCCGCACCCGCCAACTGGCCGATCTCGTGGGTCAGGCGGTCCGCACGCGGGAGCCGGGCCAGGACCCGGCGACGCGTACCTTTCAGGCTTTACGGATTCACCTCAATCGGGAGCTTGAGGAAGTGTCGCTGATGCTGCCCCAGGCCGTGGCGCGGCTGGCGAGCGGCGGGCGCCTCGCGGTGATCAGCTTTCAGTCGCTCGAAGACCGCATCGTCAAGCGCTTCATGCAGCACGCGGTGCGTCCCGATGTGCCACGCGAATTGCCGCTGCGTGCCATCGAAATGCCACAACCCGCGCTCAAGCTGATCGGACGAGCGATCCGTCCGTCCGCTGCGGAGACCGCGGCAAATCCGCGCGCGCGCAGCGCCACCCTGCGGGTGGCCGAACGCACCGCGGCCCCTTACATTCCTTCCCCCTACAGAATCGAGCCCGACGCGCGGTGGCGAAACTGAATCTCCTCCTCCTCGCGGTTCTCGTCGCCTGCGCGATCGGGCTCGTCAGCTCTCAGCACAAGGCGCGCAAGCTGTTCTCGGAGCTTGAACGGGAGCAGAACCGTGCCCGCGATCTCGATATCGAGTACGGCCGGCTGCAGCTCGAGGCGAGTACCTGGGGCCTGCATTCGCGGGTGGAGAAAATCGCCACCGGCACGCTTCGCCTGCGCACGCCCGAGCCGAGGCGCGTCCGGATCGTTACCCCCGGGGCTGCGCGTTGAACGCTGCGACGCAGGGCCTGGTGCGCCTGCCGGTCTGGCGCGCGCGGTTCGTGCTTGCGGCGCTGCTGGCGGCGTTCTGGGTGCTCGGTGTCCGTTCGCTGTACCTGCAGGCGCTGCAGACCGACTTCCTCCAGGAGAAAGGCGACGCGCGCTACTCGCGCCTCATCGAAGTGCCTGCGACGCGCGGCCGCATCCTGGATCGCAATGGCGAGGCGCTCGCCGTGTCCACCCCGGTGAAATCGGTCTGGGCGATCCCGGCCGACGCGGAGCTCTCCGGCGCCGAGCGGCGCAAGCTCGCATCCCTGCTCGCCCTGGAGCGCAATGAACTTGGGAAGAAGCTCGCTGACACATCGCGCGATTTCGTCTATCTCAAGCGCCAGGTGTCGCCGGATATCGCCGAGAGCGTCGAGGCGCTCGGGTTGAAGGGCATATACCAGCATCGCGAATACCGGCGGTACTACCCTGGCGGCGAAGTAACAGCTCACGTCATCGGCTTCACCGGGGTCGATGACGACGGTCAGGAGGGCATTGAGCTCGCGCACCAGGCAAGCCTCGGCGGCAAGCCGGGAAGCCGGCGCGTCATCAAGGACCGGCTCGGCCGCATCGTCGAGGACGTGGAGTCGATCCGCGAAGCGCAGGACGGACGCGACCTCACCCTGTCCATCGACAGCAAGATCCAGAATCTCGCCTTCGGCGCGCTCAAGACCGCAGTCGCGCAGCACCACGCCAAGGCCGGCGCGATCATCGCCCTCGATGTGCGGACCGGCGAAGTGCTCGCGCTCGCCAATGTGCCTTCGTACAATCCCAATAACCGCGCCCATCTCAGCGGAGCGCAACTGCGCAACCGGGTCATCACCGATCTGTTCGAGCCGGGCTCGACGCTCAAGCCGTTTACGCTCGCGCTGGCAATCGAAAGAGGAAAACTGACGCCGGCAACGCTGGTGCAGACCGCGCCCGGCCACCTCACGATCGCGGATTACACCATTCACGATACGCACCCCGGCGGCACGCTCAGCGCGGCGCAGGTGCTGCAAAAGTCCTCGAACGTAGGCATGGCGAAGATCGCCCTGTCGATGCCGCGCGAAGCGCTGTGGGACCTCTTCAGGCGCGTCGGCTTTGGCACCGCACCCCAGCTCGGATTCCCGGGCGAGGCGACGGGAAAGCTGCGCCATTACCGCAGCTGGCGGCCCATCGAGCAGGCGACGATGGCGTACGGAATGGGGATTTCCGTGAGCTTGGTGCAGCTGGCGCACGCCTACACGGTGTTCGCCCGCGACGGGGAATTGGTGCCGCTTAGCCTGGTCAAAACCGGCACGGCTGCGAGCGGCGTGAAGCTGTTGTCCACCGAAACGGCGCGCGCCATGCGCGCGATGCTTGAACTCGCGGTACAGCCCGGGGGCACGGGGCCGCGTGCCCGCATTATGGGATGGCGCGTCGCGGGCAAGACGGGGACCGCGCACAAGCAGGAGAACGGCGGCTATGCGCCCGATAAATTCGTTGCTTCCTTTGTCGGTTTCGCGCCCGCATCGGCACCGCGAGTGGTGGTCGCGGTAATGGTCGACGAACCGTCGGCTGGAGAGCATTACGGCGGCATAGTAGCCGCACCGGTGTTTGCGCAGGTGACGCAGGGTGCGCTGCGCATGATGGGCGTTCCGCACGACGCGCCGCTCGAGCCGCTCGAAACGCCGGCCGAGGGCGAGGAAGCGAAGGAGAACACGTAATGGCCTCGGCGGAGCTGTGGGAAACCTGGAGCTCTTCGCGCGCCTCGCTGCCCAAGGGGCGATGATCCAGCGGCTCTCGTCCGACAGCCGCCGCTGCGCACGCGGGGTCGCGTTTTTCGCGTATCCAGGCGAGACGGCGGACGGCCGTGCTCACATTCCCGATGCGATCTCGCGCGGGGCCTCGGCCGTGCTTTGGGAGGAGCAAGGTTTCTCCTGGCGCAGCGAATGGCGGGTGCCGAACCTCGCCGTGCCCAGCCTCAAGCTCAGCGCCGGCGCCATCGCGCACGAGTTTTACGGCCGACCATCGGAGACGCTATGGATGTGCGGCGTGACCGGCACGAATGGCAAGACCTCGTGCAGCCAGTGGATCGCTGCGCTGCTCGAGAAGAAACAGATCAGGACCGGGATCATCGGCACGCTGGGCAGCGGCTACCCGGGTGCGCTCGCGGAAGCTTTGAATACCACGCCGGATGCGTTGGAGTTGCATCGCATGCTGAAGGCGTTTCTGGCCGGCGGAGCGAAATGCGTGTCCATGGAGGTGTCCTCGCACGGGCTCGCCCAAGGCCGCGTCAACGGGGTTGCGTTCGGCTGCGCGCTCTTCACTAACCTCTCGCACGACCATCTGGACTACCACGGCTCGATGCAGGCCTATGCGGCAGCGAAGTCGCGCCTGTTCGACACGCCGGGACTGCGCACCGCGGTGCTCAATCTCGACGATGCGGTCGGCTTGCAGCTCGCGCAGCGGCTCGCCGCCCGCGGTGTGCGCACGATCGGCTATAGCCTCGAGGCGTCGGCTATTGCGCCGGGTAGCGTGGCCGAGTTCATCGCCGCGCACCGCATCACCGCTCAAACGCTTGAGCTTCGTTCGAGCTGGGGCAACGCCACCGGCACCATCAACCAATTGGGACGGTTCAATTTTTCGAACGCCCTGGGAGTCCTCGGCTGCCTAGTGGCGTACGGCGTGCCGTTTCATGAAGCGGTCGAGCTGCTCGGCGCATTGCCGAGCGTTCCCGGCCGCATGCAGAAAATCGGCGAGTGGCCTCTGGTGGTGGTCGATTACGCGCATACGCCCGATGCGCTAGAAAAAGTGCTGCAGGCACTGCGTCCGGTGGCCGAAGCGCGCGGCGGGCGGCTTGCAGCGGTGTTCGGGGCGGGCGGCGACCGTGACGTCGCGAAGCGCCCGCGGATGGGCGCCATCGCGGCGGGTCTTGCGGACCATGTGATCGTCACCTCGGATAACCCGAGGAGCGAGGACCCGCTGGCCATCATTGCAGCCGTCAGCGCGGGCATTGCCGAGATCCACGAAACCGAGCCGGATCGCGCGCGGGCGATCGAGAAAGCGGTCAGCGAAGCCGCGCCGGCGGACGTCGTGCTGATCGCGGGAAAGGGGCACGAAATCTACCAGGAGATCGCGGGCAAGCGTCTGCCGTTCTCGGACGCGGCCGTGGCAGGCGCCGCGCTGGCGCGACGGGGAACTGGATGATGAGCCTCGCTGAAGCGGCCGCCGTGCTGGGCAGCAGAGCGGGTGACGGCAGCGCCGCGTTCACCGGAGTGTCGACCGACACGCGCAGCCTGCAGCGCGGCGACCTGTTCGTCGCGCTGCGCGGCGAGCACTTCGATGGCCATGCTTTCCTCGACCATGCGAAGAGCGCCGGAGCCGCAGGCGCGCTGGTCGATCGCGGCTACACCGGCAAAGCGCCGCTTCCCGTGATCACGGTGGCGGACACCAAGCGCGCGCTCGGCGACCTTGCCCGCCACTGGCGCGCGCGGTTTTCCCCGGCACTGATCGCCATCACCGGATCAAACGGCAAGACGACCGTGAAGGAAATGCTGGCCGCGATCCTGCGCCGTCATGCCGGCACCGATGCTGTGCTTGCGACCACGGGAAACCTGAACAACGACATCGGCGTGCCGCTGACCCTGCTGCGCCTGCGGCCGGCGCACCGCTGGTGCGCCATCGAGCTCGGCATGAACCACAAGGGAGAAATCGCTAATCTCGCCGGCATTGCCCGGCCTACCGTAGCGCTCGTCAACAATGCGCAGCGCGAGCACCTGGAATTCATGCGCTCGGTAGACGAGGTCGCAGTGGAGAACGCCAGCGTATACGTCGCATTGGGCGACGACGGTGTCGCCGTGGTCAACGCGGATGACGCCCACGCGGCGCTTTTCCGACAGCAGGCGGGGCAACGGCGCCTGGTCGATTTCGGCCTGGGGGCGGCGAGCGTTACCGGTCGCTATGCCTTGCACCCGCTCACCACCGAGATTCGCGTCACCACGCCGGCGGGCGAAGCGCAGGCGACCCTTGCGATCCCGGGCCTGCACAACGTGCGCAACGCGCTCGCCGCTGCAGCCTCTGCGTACGCGGTCGGCGTGCCGGCAAAGGCGATCGGCGAGGGCTTGGCCGCGTTTCGTCCCTACGTCGGGAGGCTGCAGGTCAAGCAGGCCAGTGGCGGCACCACCGTGATAGACGACAGCTACAACGCCAATCCGGACTCGGTGCGCGCCGCGATCGACGTGCTCGCCGCGTGCCCAGGGCCTACGGTGCTGGTGCTCGGCGACATGGGCGAGGTGGGGGCACACGGAGCCGATTTCCACCGGGAAATAGGGTTCTACGCGCGCGGCAAGGGGATCTCCAATCTCTTTGCGCTCGGTGACGCAATGCGCCATGCGGTGGAGGCTTTCGGCCCAGGGGCGCGGCATTTCGCCGATGTCGACGAGCTCGCCCGCAACGTGAGTGGCAGGACGGTCCTTGTCAAGGGTTCGCGCTTCATGAAGATGGAGCGGGTGGTGGCTGCGCTGACCGGCGGCGGCAACCGAGGGGGTCACTGAATGCTACTCGAGATCGCGCAGTGGCTGGCGAAAGAGGTGCGGGTATTCAACGTCTTCAACTACATCACGCTGCGCGCCGTGCTCGCCTGCCTTACGGCGCTCGCGGTCTCGCTGATCCTCGGGCCATACATGATCCGCAAGCTGACGGCGTACAAGATCGGCCAGGCGGTGCGCGAAGAGGGCCCGCGCTCGCATCTGACCAAGGCCGGCACACCGACGATGGGCGGCGCGCTGATCCTGGTTTCGATCTGCCTGACCACGCTTCTGTGGGGGGATCTCTCCAACAGGCTGCTGTGGGTGGTGCTTCTGGTCACCCTCGCATTCGGCACGATCGGCTGGATCGACGACTACCGCAAGGTGGTGCAGCACAATCCTAAGGGTCTCTCCGCCAGGGCCAAGTTTTTCTGGCAGTCGGTAATCGGACTCTCTGCTGCCGCGTATCTCGCCTATCTGGCGCAAGGCGTTCCGGCCCTGAACGAGCTGATCGTTCCATTCTTCAAGCTGGTAGCGTACCCGCTGGGTCCGATCGGCTTCATCGTGCTCACCTACTTCGTCGTCGTCGGTACTTCCAACGCCGTAAACCTCACCGATGGCCTCGACGGCCTGGCGATCATGCCGACCGTGATGGTGGGGGGCGCGCTCGGCATTTTCGCCTACGTGGCCGGGCACGCAGTGTTCTCCAAGTATCTCGGGTTGCCCTACATCCCCGGCGCCGGCGAGCTGGCGGTGATCTGCGGGGCGCTCGCCGGCGCCGGGCTCGGCTTCCTGTGGTTCAACGCGTACCCGGCGGAGGTCTTCATGGGCGACGTCGGCGCGCTCGCATTGGGCGCCGCGCTCGGCACCATCGCCGTGATCGTGCGCCAGGAAATCGTGCTGTTCATCATGGGCGGCGTGTTCGTCGCCGAGACCCTGTCGGTGATGATCCAGGTGCTGTACTTCAAGTGGACCGGCGGAAAGCGGATTTTCCGCATGGCGCCCCTCCATCACCACTATGAGCTGGAGGGGTGGAAGGAGAGTCAGGTCGTAGTGCGTTTCTGGATCATCACCATGATGCTGGTCCTGTTCGGGCTCTCGACTCTCAAGCTCCGATGATGCGAGAGCCCCCCTTCAACTTGCTCCCGCGACCCCGGCCGGTCGCTCTCACGGGCCGGCGGGTTCTTGTGCTCGGCCTGGGCGACACCGGGCTCTCGGTCGCGCGTTGGATAGAACATCAGGGCGGCACGGTGCGCGTCGCCGACACGCGCGAATCGCCGCCGCGAAGAGATGATTTCGCGGGCGAGCTGCATACCGGCCCGTTCAGCGCGGCGCTGCTGCAGAGCATCGACCTGCTGTGCCTCAGTCCCGGACTCCCGCTCGCCGACCCCTTGGTGCAGAAAGCATTGCAGCTGGACATCCCGGTCGTCGGCGACATCGAGCTTTTTGCCTGGCATGTGCGGCAGAAGAGCCGCGTGCTCGCGGTCACCGGAACCAACGGCAAGTCGACCGTGACGGCGCTCACCGGCCATCTCCTGCGCAAGGCGGGCCTGGACTGCGAAGTCGCCGGCAACATCGGGCCGGCGGTTCTCGATGCGTCGCTGAGGCGAACCAGACCACCTGCGGCCTGGGTGCTTGAGCTGTCGAGCTACCAGCTCGAGACGACCTGGTCGCTCGACCCGGATGCCGCCGCGATGCTCAACCTCACGGAGGATCATCTCGATCGATACGCGAGCCTTGCCGAGTACGGCGCCGCCAAAGCGCGTATCTTCATCGGCTCGGGTATCCAGGTTCTGAACCGTGGCGATCGCCGCTCCCTCGCCATGGCGCAGTCCGGCAGAGCACGGATTACGTTCGGCCTCGATGTGCCCGCTGCCGGCGAGGATTTCGGCGTGGCCGCAGGGGTGATGGTCCAGGGCAGGACCCCGCTTCTGCGCGTGGATGAGCTGCCGATCCGCGGCTGGCACAACGTCGCCAATGCGCTTGCCGCCTGCGCGTTGGCGCGGACTCTGGGCGTTTCCCATCAGACGCTCGCCGAAGGGCTGCGCAGTTTCCATGGTCTTGCGCACCGCGTGCAGCTAGTGGCGAGCCGAAATGGCGTCGATTGGTATGACGATTCGAAAGGCACCAACGTCGGAGCTACGGTCGCCGCGCTGCGCGGCCTGGGGAAGAAGACGGTTCTGATCCTGGGCGGCGACGGCAAGGGTCAGGATTTTTCGCCGCTTGCCGAGCCGGTTTCTCAATTTGCACGCAGGGTCCTGCTGATCGGCCGCGATGCGCCGCGCATCGCGGCGGCGCTCAACGGCAGCGGCGTGCAGCTCGAGGACTGCGGCTCTCTCGAGGAAGCGGTCGAGAAGGCGCTGCGCAATGCTGCACCTGGCGACGCCGTGCTTCTGTCACCAGCCTGCGCGAGTTGGGATATGTTCCGCGACTACCGTCATCGCGGCGAGGTATTCGCCGCCGCGGTGAGGAGGCTGCTGGCGTGAGCCGCACGTATGTCTTCGCGCGCAGCGCGCCGAGCGCGGAATACGACCGTTCGCTCGCCTGGGCCGCCCTTCTGCTGGCTGCCACCGGCCTGGTGATGGTGTACTCCTCTTCCATTGCGACGGCGGAGGCGAGCAGGTATACCGGAAACAACGCCGCCTGGTTCCTGGCGCGCCACGGCCTGTTCCTCGGGGTGGCCCTGCTTGCCGCCATTACGGTATTCCTGGTGCCGGCGCGGCTGTGGCAGCACGCGGCGCCGGCGTTGTTTCTCGGCGGCGTGGCGCTTCTCGTACTGGTGCTGATCCCGGGATTCGGACGCGAGGTGAACGGTGCCCGGCGCTGGCTCGAACTGCCGCTATTCAGCGTGCAGCCCTCCGAGCTCATGAAGCTCGCTGCCGTGCTCTATGCCGCGGACTACACTACCCGCAAGCACGGCGTTCTGAAGAAATTCAGGCGAGGCCTGCTGCCGATACTGGCGGTCATGCTGCTCGTTTCGTGGCTGCTGCTGCGTGAACCCGATTTCGGCGCGTTCGTCGTCATCGCGGTGACCGCATTCGGGATCCTGTTCCTGGGCGGAATGAACGGGCGGCATTTCGCGGCGCTGCTTGGCATGCTGGCCGCTGGCTTCGCGCTGCTGGTGGTTGTGTCGCCTTACCGCATGCAGCGCATTTTCGGTTTCATGCATCCCTGGTCAGACCCGTTCGGCCGCGGTTATCAGCTCTCGCATGCGCTGATCGCGTTCGGCCGTGGCGAGTGGCTTGGCGTCGGGCTGGGCGCAAGCGTGGAAAAGCTCCATTACCTGCCCGAAGCGCACACTGATTTTCTTCTCGCCGTGATCGCAGAGGAGCTCGGCTTTGCGGGCGTCGCCCTCGTGATCGGGCTGTTCATCTGGATCGTGGCGCGCGCCTTTGCGATCGGCCGGCAGGCCGCCTTGCACCAGCGTCACTTTGCGTCGCTCGCCGCGCAGGGCATCGGCATCTGGATCGGCTTCCAGGCCCTCATCAACATGGGCGTCAACATGGGCTTGCTGCCGACCAAAGGGCTGACGCTGCCGCTGATGAGCTACGGCGGCTCGGGTTTGCTCGCGAACTTCGTGGCGCTCGCGATCCTGCTGCGCATCGACTGGGAAAACCGCCAGCTGGCACGGGGGCTGCACGCGTGAGCCGCACCCTCCTAATCATGGCAGGCGGCACCGGCGGCCACATCTTCCCGGGACTGGCGGTCGCCGAACAGGTGCGCGCCGCCGGCTGGGACGTGGTTTGGATGGGGGTGCGCGGCGGCATGGAAGAGCGCCTGGTGCCGCCGCACGGTTACCGCACGGCATGGATCCGCGCGCGCGCCGCGCGCGGCAAGGGCTTGCTGCAAAAACTCCTGCTGCCCGCAAACCTGCTGTTTTCCTTCTGGGAAAGCGGCCGGCACCTGCTGCGGCTGAAGCCCGACGTCGTGCTCGGTCTGGGCGGCTATGTCGCCTTCCCGGGCGGCATGATGGCATCGCTGCTCGCCCGGCCGCTCGCGTTGCATGAACAGAACGCGATCGCCGGGCTGGCCAACCGGGTGCTGGCCGGTGTCTCGGACAAGGTAATGGTGGCATTTCCCGACGCCCTGAAAAAGGCCGAGTGGACCGGCAACCCGGTGCGGGCCCAGATCGCCACCATGGACCCGCCCGAGCAGCGCTACGCGCGCCGCGAAGGACCGATCCGCCTGCTGGTGGTTGGCGGCAGCCTTGGCGCGCAAGCGCTGAACGAGGCGGTGCCGAAGGCGCTGGCGCTTCTCTCGCCGCGTCCCGTAGTGCGGCACCAGGCCGGCGAGAAGCACCTCGAGTCCTTGACCGGCCAGTATCGCGCCTCGGGCGTGCAAGGAGAGCTGGTGGCCTTCATCGACGACATGGCGCGCGCCTACGCTGCTGCGGATCTGGTCATCTGCCGTGCCGGTGCCGTGACGATCGCCGAGCTCTCGGCCGGGGGCATGGCAAGCATTCTGGTGCCGTTTCCCCATGCGGTGGACGACCACCAGACGGCGAACGCGAGGTTCCTCGCCGACCGCGGCGCGGCGATCTTGCTGCCGCAGCGCGAGCTCACCGCGGAACGGCTTGCGGCGCTGATCCGCTCGCTCGATCGCCCGAAGCTGCTCGAGATGGCAAAGCAGGCGCGCGTGCTCGGCAAGCCTGATGCAGCGCGCCTGGTGGCGGCGCGCTGCATGGAGCTCGCCAAATGAAGCACAAGGTCAGGCGGATCCATTTCGTCGGCATCGGCGGCGCAGGCATGTCGGGCATCGCCGAAGTGCTGGTCAACCTCGGCTACCAGGTCAGCGGCTCGGACCTCGCCGTGAATACCGCCACCAAAAGGCTCTCGTCGCTCGGCGTGCGGCTGAGCTTCGAGCATCTGCCGGCGAATGTGGAGGGCGCCGATGCGCTCGTCGTGTCCAGCGCAGTGCGGCCGGACAACCCGGAGGTGATCGCGGCGCGCTCGCGGCGCATCCCGGTCGTGCCGCGCGCCCTCATGCTCGCCGAGCTGATGCGCCTAAAGCAAGGCGTGGCCATCGCCGGGACGCACGGCAAGACGACCACCACCAGCCTCGTGGCGAGCGTGCTTGCGGAGGGCGGGCTTGATCCCACTTTCGTGATCGGCGGCCGCCTGACTGCCGCCGGTTCGCACGCGCGGCTCGGCGGCGGCGATTTCATCGTCGTCGAGGCGGACGAATCGGACGCCTCTTTTCTGCACTTGCAGCCGGTGCTTGCGGTGGTCACGAACATCGATGCCGATCACATGGATACCTATCAGCATGACTTCGCACGCCTGAGACAGGCGTTCGTGCAGTTCTTGCAGAACCTGCCTTTCTATGGCAGCGCGGTGCTCTGCGCCGACGATCAGCACGTGCGCGAGATCCTGCCATTCGTGTCCAAGCCGGTGCTCATGTACGGCACCTCGGCCGACGCTTCGGTCCGCGCCGAAGCGATCGAGCACGACGCCGGCCGGATGCGCTTCAAAGCGCGCCGCGACAAGGCCGCGGCGCTCGAGGTCACGCTCAACCTGCCGGGGCGCCACAACGTGCTCAACGCGCTCGCGGCCATCGCGGTCGGCACCGAGATCGGCGTTGCGGACCGGGCGATCCTGAAGGCGCTCGCCGAATTTCACGGCGTTGGCCGGCGCTTCCAGCGCTACGGCGAAGTCGCGCTTTCCGGGGGCGGCTCATTCACGCTGGTGGACGACTACGCTCATCATCCGGCGGAAATGACCGCGACGCTCGAGGCTGCGCGCGGCGCTTTCCCCGGGCGCCGCGTCGTCCTCGCGTTCCAGCCGCACCGCTACACGCGGACGCGGGACCTGTTCGAGGACTTTGTAAAGGTGTTGTCCACCGCCGACGCGCTGCTGCTCGCCGAGGTTTATCCCGCCGGGGAGGCGCCAATCATTGCCGCAGACGGCCGCTCGCTGGCGCGCGCCGTGCGCGTCGCCGGCAAGGTCGAGCCCGTATTTGTGGAAGACCTCACCGCGCTGGCGCAGGCGATCCTGCGCGTCGCGCAGAGCGGCGACATCGTCGTCACGATGGGTGCCGGCTCGATCGGCAACGTCGCCGCGCAACTGACATGAACATGGCCGAACCTCTGCATTTCCATGGATTGCGCGGCAACCTCAGGCGCGATGAGCCGATGTCGCGCCATGTCAGCTGGCGGGCGGGCGGGCGCGCGCGAGCCTTCTATGTGCCGGCCGATCTGCCGGACCTCGCTTCCTTCCTGCGCCAATTGCCGGCGGCGGAGCCCGCGCTGTTCGTCGGCCTTGGCAGCAACCTGCTGGTGCGCGACGGCGGATTCCCGGGGACGGTGATCCTGATGCATGCCGCTACGCGGCGTCCGGAGCTGCGCGATGGCCGCATTTACGCAGAAGCCTGGGTGGCCGCTCCCAAAGTGGCGCGTTTTGCGGCAATGCATGCCCGTCAGGGTGCCGAATTTCTTGCCGGCGTTCCCGGCACCGTCGGCGGGGCGCTGGCGATGAATGCCGGCTGCTACGGCGCCGAAACCTGGGACATCGTCGAGCAGGTCCTCACTGTGGACCGAGAAGGCGCCTTCCACACCCGGCGCAAGCCTGAGTTCGAGATCGGCTACCGGCATTGCGCCCTGCCGCAGGTGGAATGGTTTGCTGCCGCTTGGTTCGAGCTCGAAAGCGGCGATGGCGAAGCGTCGCGCGCCAAGATCAAGGAGCTGCTGGCGCGCCGCATCGCGACGCAGCCGCTTTCACTGCCCAACGCGGGGAGCGTTTTCAGGAACCCGCCGCACGACCACGCCGCGCACCTGATTGAGTCCTGCGGGCTGAAGGGCCTATCGCGCGGCGGCGCGCGCGTGTCCGAGAAGCATGCGAACTTCATCGTCAATCCCGATGGAACGGCCAGCGCCGCGGACATCGAGTGGCTGATCGGGCAGGTCAGGCAACGGGTTCTGCAGAAGCAGGGCGTCGAGCTGGTGCCGGAAGTCCGCATCGTCGGGGAGGCGGCGTGAACTTCGGAAAAGTCGCCGTTCTCCTCGGTGGCAAATCGGCGGAGCGCGAGGTTTCGCTGAAGAGCGGCGGCATGGTGCTGAATGCCCTGCGCAGCCGCGGCGTCGACGCGCTGCCGTTCGATCCTGCCGAGCGCGGCCTCGATGCGCTGATCGGCGAGCGCTTCGAGCGAGCCTTCATCGCCCTGCACGGGCGTTTCGGCGAGGATGGCACGGTGCAGGGCGTGCTCGAATGGCTCGGCATCCCGTACACGGGCAGCGGGGTGCTCGCCTCGGCGCTCGCCATGGACAAGCTGCGCACCAAGCTGCTGTGGCACGCGGAAGGGCTGCCGACACCGCCGTACGCCGTGCTGACCAAGGATTCGGATCTGCGCGCGGTAGCTCGCAAGCTGGGAGTACCGTTGATGGTCAAGCCGGCGAGCGAAGGTTCCTCGATCGGAATGTCGAAGGTGCGCTCCGCAGCCCGGTTGGACGAGGCTTATGCGCTCGCGGTGAATTACGACCGCGTCGTGATTGCCGAGAAGTTCATCGACGGCACCGAGCTGACCGCCGGCATCCTCGGCGATCAGGTGCTTCCGCTCATCAAGATCGAGACGCCGCGGGACTTCTACGACTACGAGGCCAAGTACATCGCCGACGACACGCGCTATATCGTGCCCTGCGGCCTGTCCGCGGGGCGCGAGCGTGACATGCAAGCCCTGTGCCTGAAGGCATTCCGCGCGGTCGGCTGCAGGGGCTGGGGGCGGGTCGACCTGATGCTCAACCGCCAGGGCCGACCGTTCGTGCTGGAAGTCAACACGGTGCCCGGAATGACCGACCATTCGCTGGTGCCGAAGGCGGCGCGCGCCGTGGGCATGTCGTACGAGGACCTGTGCCTGAGAATCCTGGAGGCCGCGCATGTGGGATAACCCGCGGCTGCTCAACTCGGCGGCCGGGCTGCTGGTGATCGTCGCCGCGCTCCTGTTCGCGTTCGCGGGATTGCAGTTCCTCGTTCACTCGCCGCTGTTTCCGATCAGGGAATTGGAGGTCGATCACGGCCTGAAGCACGCCACCCGGCAGCAGATCGAGGCGGCCGTGCGCGGCAGCATCGCCGGCAATTTCTTCGCCGTCGATCTGTCCGCCATTCGGGCCGCCATCGAGCAGCTGCCCTGGGTCAGGCGCGTCACGGTGCGCCGCGTCTGGCCCGACCGGATCGAGGTTTCCGTGGAGGAGCATGTTGCGCTCGCGCGCTGGGGCGACGAGGCGCTGGTCAACACCTACGGCGAACGTTTCAGCGGGCGCAGCCAGGCGCTGCTGCCGGCGTTCCTCGGGCCCGCCGGGACCGAGCAGGAAGTGGCGAGGCGCTACGCGCATTTTGCCAGCCTGGTGGCGCCGCTGGGCACCAGTCTCGAGCGCGTCGTGCTCACGCCGCGTTACGCATGGCAGCTCCGGCTCGCCAGCGGCCTGAACATCATGCTCGGGCGCGACGCGGACTCCGCCGAGCACCGGCTCGCGCGCTTCGTCGCCGCTTATCCCGAGACGCTCGGCAGGATCGAGCGCCGTCATGCCTACGTCGACCTGCGTTACCCGAACGGCTTCGCGTTGCGGACGCCGGAGCTGAGGGGCTGAGGGCCGATGCCGAAAGACAACAAGAACCTCATCGTGGCGCTCGATGTCGGAACCTCCAAAGTGGCTTGCCTCGTCGCGGAGCTGCGCCCCGATGCCTCGCTCGAGATCCTGGGCATGGGAGGCCACGAGTCGAAAGGCCTGAAGAAAGGCGTGGTGGTGAACATCGAGGCCACCGTCGGCGCGATCCAGCGCGCCCTCGAGGAGGCCGAGCTGATGGCGGACTGCAAGATCAGCTCGGCGTTCGTCGGCATCGCCGGCAGCCACATCCGCAGCTTCAATTCCACCGGAATGGTCGCGATCAAGGATCGCGAGGTGAGCGCGCTCGACGTCGAGCGCGCGATCGATACCGCGCGGGCGGTCAATATCCCGACCGACCAGCAGATCCTGCACGTGCTGCGGCAGGAATTCATCATCGACGGCCAGGAGGACGTGCGCGAGCCGATCGGCATGTCGGGAGTCCGCCTGGAAGTGAAGGTGCACATCGTCACCGGCGCCGTGTCGGCGGCGCAGAACGTCGTCAAATGCGTGCGGCGCTGCGGGCTTGAAGTGAACGACCTGATCCTGCAGCCGCTCGCCTCGTCGCGCGCGGTGCTGTCGGAGGATGAGAAGGACCTGGGCGTCTGTCTGCTCGACATCGGCGGCGGCACGACCGACATCGCCGTGTTCACGCACGGCGCGATCCGCCATACGGCGGTGATCCCGATCGCCGGCGACCAGATCACCAACGATATAGCGATGGCACTGCGTACGCCGACGCCGGATGCCGAGAACATCAAGATCCGGCACGGCGTGGCGCTGCGCCAGCTTGCGAACGCGAACGACATGATCGAGGTGCCGGGCATCGGCGAGCGCGCGCCGCGCTCGATGTCGCGGCAGACGCTGGCGGAAGTGATCGAGCCGCGGGTGGAGGAGCTGTTCTCGCTGGTGCAGCAGGTGCTGCGCGAGTCGGGATTCGAGGAGCTGCTGTCCTCGGGAGTGGTGCTCACCGGAGGCTCCTCGGTAATGCAGGGCATGGTCGAGCTCGGCGAGGAGATCTTCCACATGCCGGTGCGCGTGGGCGTGCCGCGCTACACCGGCGGCCTCGCCGAGGTGGTGCGCAACGCGCGCTTCGCCACCGCGGTGGGACTGGTGGTGGAAGGCGTGGCGCAGGTGCAGCACGGGCAGCTTTCGCGCCAGAGCGGCTCTTTCCGAGCCGCGCTGGCGAGGATGAGGGAGTGGTTTCAAAGAAACTTTTGATGTCCCAACGGCAAGGAGAAAACAACATGTTCGAGATCGTAGACAGCCAGGCAACAGGGCCGATCATCAAGGTGATCGGAGTTGGCGGCGCGGGCGGCAACGCCGTCAATCACATGATCGAGCAGGGCGTGGAGGGCGTCGAGTTCATCGCCATCAATACCGACGCGCAGGTGCTGTCGCGCAACAGGTCGCGCAACCAGATCCAGCTCGGCACGAGCGGGCTCGGGTCGGGCGCCAGGCCCGAGGAAGCGCGCGCGGTCGCGGTTGCCGAGCGCGAGCGCCTGGAGGAGGCAGTTGCCGGCGCGCACATGGTGTTCATCACCGCCGGCATGGGCGGCGGCACCGGCACTGGCGCAGCGCCCGTCATCGCCGAGGTAGCGCGCTCGCTTGGCATTCTCACGGTCGCGGTGGTGACCAAGCCGTTTACCTTCGAGGGCTCCAAGCGCATGAAGACCGCCGAGCAGGGCCTGGAGGAACTTGCGCCGCACGTCGATTCGCTGATCGTCATCCTCAACGACAAGCTCGAGGAGGTACTCGGCGAGGACGTGACGCAGGAAGACGCATTCAAGGCCGCCGACGACGTGCTCAACAACGCGGTCGCAGGGATCGCCGAGATCATCAATCTGCCCGGATTGGTGAACGTCGACTTCCAGGACGTGCGCACCGTCATGTCGGAGCAGGGCATGGCGATGATGGGCTCGGCGGTAGCGAGCGGCATCGACCGGGCCCGCATCGCCGCGGAGCAGGCGATTGCCTGCCCGTTGCTCGAGGGCGTCAACCTGGCCGGCGCGCGCGGGGTCCTGGTGAATATCACCGCCTCGCGCCCCAGCCTCAAGCTGCGCGAGACCAAGGAGGTGATGAACATCATCCGCACCTTTGCCGCGGAGGACGCCACGATCATCTATGGCGGCGTGTACGACGATGCTCTGGCCGACAACCTGCGCGTCACGGTGGTCGCCACCGGCCTTGGACTGACGGCGGCAGCGCGCCAGCCCAAGCCCCAGCTCGTGCACTCGCAAAAGACCGGAACTGACAACATGCCGGTCGGCGGCGCGGTGGACTACAATCGGCTGGACCAGGTGCCGGCGGTCATCCGCCGCAACCGCGCTTCGACGGTCGAAGCGCTGCAGCAGTCGGGTGTCGACAAGTACGACATCCCGGCTTTTTTGCGCAAGCAGGCCGACTAGGCCTTCCTGGCTGTCGGTTCCGTTACAATCCGCTGCTCGCATGTTTCGCCAACGCACTCTGAAATCCCTCGTCAGCGCCTCCGGCGTCGGTTTGCACACCGGCCAGAAGGTGCGGATGACGCTGCGCCAGGCGCCGGCCGACAGCGGCATTGTTTTCCGGCGCGTCGACCTGAGGTCGCCGGTCGACATTCCGGCACGAGCAGACCTAGTGGGCGAAACGAGGCTTTCCTCGTGCCTGGTGCGCGAAGGAGTCAAGATCTACACCGTCGAGCACCTGATGTCCGCGCTTGGCGGCCTTGGCGTCGACAACGCCTACGTCGACCTGGACGCGCCCGAGGTGCCGATCATGGACGGCAGCGCCGCGCCGTTCGTCCTTCTGGTGCAGCAGGCCGGCATTACGGAGCAGGGGGCGCCGAAGCGCTTTTTGCGCGTCACGCGGCGGGTTGAAGTCAAGGATGGCGACAAATGGGCGCGGCTCGAGCCCTACGACGGCTACAAGCTCGCGTTCTCGATCGAGTTCAAGCACCCGGTGATCGAGCGCTCGACGCAGTCGGTTGCCGTGGACTTCGCCGAGACGTCGTACCTGAAAGAGATCGCGCGGGCGCGCACTTTCGGCTTCATGCACGAAGTCGAAGACCTGCGCGAAAGCGGGCTCGCGCTGGGCGGCGGCCTTGACAACGCGCTGGTGTTGGACGAATACCGGGTCCTCAACAGCGACGGCCTGCGCTTCGCCGACGAATTCATCCGCCACAAGCTGCTCGATGCGATTGGCGACCTGTACCTCCTCGGTCGGCCGCTGCTTGGCGCCTTCAGCGCGCACAAGTCGGGCCACTCGCTCAATAACAGGCTGCTACGCGCGCTGCTCGCGGACAGCGCCGCGCTGGAAACGGTAACCTTCGAGCGCGCAGAGGAAGCGCCCGCCGGCGTCGCCCGGCTCGTCGCCCAATTCGCCTAGGTGCTGCTGGTCCGCATCATCGGATTGCTGACCGCGATCGCGCTCGGCACCTCGGTGCTGCTGTGGCTCATGACCGGCGAGCGCAAATGGCTGACGCTGGCCTGGCGGATTTTCAGGGTCGCGGTTTTCGTGGTCTTGCTGATCCTGCTGCTCTTTCTTGGGGAGCGGCTCCTGCAGGGGCTGTAGGGCGGGTTGCTCCGCGCCGCTGCAGAAGCTTCCGCAGCGCTTCGCGCGCTGGGGAATCTGTCATGCTTTCGTAGAGATTCCGCAAGGAATCGAGCGTACGTGTGGATAAATGCGCACTTTTTTGCGACGCAACACCGTCCTTAGTTGTCCTGTTTGGTTGCACCCTCACTGAAACTGAATTAACCTGCCAGCGCCGCTCGGACAAGTAGCGGCACAGGGATGGAGCCAGCAATCTGAGCTTGGCCGCAGCCGCTGAATTTGCGGCGACGAGGATCACCTCTCCGTCCCTGAAGTTGGCTACGCGGGCCTGGCGCGCCAGGTCCAACGGGAGGAAGTCGGTAACGAGCCCGGCGAGCGCGCGAATGTCTCGCGCTTTCGCGAGGACGGGTTGCAATTCACCCTCGGCCGCAAGAATGCGGTCGAGTCTGGGAAGTCGCACGGGAGTAGCGTGCTCGGAAGGGAGAGTCGTGCAGATTATCCTGATCTCTGACCGTCTGGCCAAGGCACGGTCAGTGACGCTTTCGCTGCGCCACCTGGTGGGCAGCGCGCTCCTCGCCGTCGCTTTGCTCTTCGCCGGGACCGCTGCGCTTTACTGGATCTCGCTGCGCTACGCGGCGGAGCTGCGCATTCCGGTGCTGCAACAACTGGTGCTCGCCGCTCAGGAATCCGAGGCGGAGCGGGTGCGCAGCTTCGTGCAGCAAAACCTGAACGCGATGGCAGTCAAGCTCGGAGAAATGCAGGCCCAGCTCACGCGCCTGGATGCTCTCGGCGAGCGTCTTTCCTCGCTCGCGGGAGTGCGGCCGCAGGAGTTCCGCCTCTCCGAGGCTCCCGGACTCGGCGGCGCCGCCCCCACGCTCATGCCGCCGCAGAATCTTTCCCTCGCCGACTTCAACGAGAAGCTGCTTACGCTCTCGCGGGAGGTGGAAAGCCGCAATGACATGCTCGGCGTGCTGGAAGCGCAACTCTTCGAGCAGGCAGTGAAGAAGAAACTCATGCCGACCATGCTGCCCGTGGCCGCTCCATACAACGCCTCCGGATTCGGCAAGCGGATCGATCCTTTCAACGGGCAGTGGACGATGCATGAAGGCATCGACTTCCTCGCCGACGCCGGCTCGCCGGTCGTCAACGCCGCGGCGGGCGTAGTGCAGTTTGCAGGCTTCCACCCGCAGTACGGCTACGTCATCGACATCGATCACGGCAACGATCTGGTGACGCGGTATGCGCACCTGTCCAAGCTGTTCGTGAAGGAAGGCGACGTCCTGCAGCGCGGCCGCCGCATCGCCCTCACGGGCAATACCGGCCGCTCGACCGGTCCGCACCTGCATTTCGAAGTGCGCTTCCGCGGCGCAGCGCAGAACCCCGCGAAGTTTCTCGTTCTTTCCAACGCCGTAGCGCACACGCAGTAGCGGCGCTGCCCTCGGGGTCCGCTCCGGGGCGTGATAAAATTCTGTATTTTTCGGGGGTTGTAACGCCTCGCCCCCGAGTGCATGAAGATCATCGACTTCCTCCGCAAGCTCCTCGAGGTTCTCTGGAGCGTCCCGACGCGGCTGTTCGGCAGCCGTAACGAGCGCCTGCTCAAGCATTATTCGGGTGCCGTCGCACAAATCAATGCGCTGGAGCCTGAAATCGCCAAGCTGCCGGACGCTGCCCTGGCTGCGAAGACCGGCGAGCTAAAAAAGCGCTACTCGGAAGGTGCGACCCTGGAGCAGCTGCTGCCCGAGGCTTTCGCGGTAGTCCGAGAGGCGGCGAAGCGCACGCTGCGCATGCGCCATTTCGACGTGCAGCTGGTCGGCGGCATGGTGCTGCACGACGGCAAGATCGCCGAGATGAAGACCGGCGAGGGCAAGACACTGGTGGCGACGCTGCCCGCGTATCTCAACGCGCTTTCCGGCGCCGGCGTGCACATCGTCACGGTGAACGACTATCTTGCGAGCCGCGACGCTGACTGGATGGGCAAGATCTATCGCTTCCTCGGCCTGAGCGTCGGCGTGAACCTGCCGCACATGGAGCCGGCGGACAAGAGGAAGGCCTACGCGGCGGACATCACCTACGGGACCAACAACGAGTTCGGCTTCGACTATCTGCGCGACAACATGGCGATGCACGTCGACGAGCGCTTCCAGCGCGGGCTGCATTACGCCATCGTCGACGAGGTCGATTCGATCCTGATCGACGAGGCGCGCACGCCGCTCATCATCTCCGGCCAGGCCGAGGACCGCACCGAGATCTACTACCGCATGAACGAGGTCGCCCCGCTCCTCACCCGGCAGAAGGAGGAGAACGCGCCCGGCGACTTCTGGGTCGACGAGAAAAACCACCAGATCCTGCTCTCGGAGAGCGGGCATCAGAAGGCCGAGGAGATCCTGGCGCGCATCGGCATGCTGCCGCAGGGTGCGAGCCTGTACGAGCCGGCGTACATCAACCTGGTGCACCAGCTGTATGCGGCGCTGCGCGCGCACCACCTGTTCCATCGCGACCAGCATTACGTGGTGCAGGACGGCCAGGTGGTCATCGTCGACGAGTTCACCGGCCGGCTGATGCAGGGAAGGCGCTGGTCGGACGGCCTGCACCAGGCGGTGGAGGCGAAGGAGAACGTGGCGATCCAGAACGAGAACCAGACGCTCGCCTCGATCACCTTCCAGAACTATTTTCGCATGTACCGCAAGCTCGCCGGCATGACCGGCACCGCGGACACCGAGGCCTACGAGTTCCAGCAGATCTACGGCCTCGAAACGGTGGTGATCCCGACGCACATGGACATGATCCGGGAGGATCGGCAGGACCAGGTGTACCGCACGGCCAAGGAGAAATACCACGCCGTGATCCGCGACATCAAGGGCTGCTACGAGCGCGGCCAGCCCGTGCTGGTCGGCACCACTTCGATCGAGAACTCGGAGCTGCTTTCGGGGCTGCTCGGCAAGGACAAGCTTCCCCACCAGGTGCTCAACGCCAAGCAGCACGCGCGCGAAGCCGAGATCGTCGCCCAGGCCGGGCGACCGAAGATGATCACCATCGCCACCAACATGGCGGGCCGCGGCACCGACATCGTGCTCGGCGGCAACGTCGAGAAGCAGTGCGAGCTGATCGACGCCATCGAGAACCTGCCACCCGAGGAGAAGAAGCTGCGCGCCGACAAGCTGCGCGGCGAGTGGCAGGCGCTGCACAACCAGGTGGTCAAGGCGGGCGGCCTGCACATCATCGGCACCGAGCGCCACGAGTCGCGGCGCATCGACAATCAGCTGCGCGGCCGCTCGGGCCGCCAGGGCGATCCCGGCAGCTCCCGCTTCTACATGGCGCTCGAGGATCCGCTGCTCAGGATCTTCGCCGGTGACCGCATCAACCGGATCATGGTGATGCTGAAGATGCCCGAGGGCGAGGCGATCGAGCATGCCATGGTGACCCGCTCGATCGAGAGCGCGCAGAGAAAGGTCGAGGCGAGGAACTTCGACATCCGCAAGCAGCTCCTCGAGTACGACGATGTCGCCAACGACCAGCGCAAGGAAATCTACGCGCAACGCAACGAGATTCTTGATGCAAAGGACGTTTCCGCCCTGGTGACGAGGCTGCGCGCCGGCGTCATCACGGACATTTTCCGGCAGTTCGTGCCCGAAGAATCCGTCGAGGAGCAGTGGGACATGGCCGGCCTGGAGACAGCGCTGAAGGCCGAGCTCCATCTCGAGCTGCCGCTCCGCGGCTGGCTGGAGGCGGAGCCGGAGCTAGATGACGAGGGGCTGCTCGAGCGCATTACCGAAAAGGCGCACGAGGCCTACCAGGGCAAGATCCCGGTCGGCGCCGAGGAGTCGTTTCGCCAGTACGAGCGTTACGTGACGCTGCAGGTCATCGATGCGCACTGGCGTGAGCACCTCGCCGCGCTCGACCATCTGCGCCAGGGGATTCACTTGCGCGGGTACGCGCAGAAGAACCCCAAGCAGGAGTACAAGCGCGAGGCGTTCGAGCTGTTCGGCGCGATGGTCGAGGCGGTGAAGCTCGAGGTGACGAAGACCCTGACCGCAGTCGAGATCCGGACGCAAGACGACATCAAACCCGACGACCAGTCGCACATCGAAAACGTGCGACCGCTTCATCCCACGTCCGGCGGGGGGATGGAAGAACTCGAACCGGAATACGGCAGCAACGGCGACGTGGCGCTCGCCGAGGCGGCGACCAAGAAGAAGGCGCAGCCAATCGTGCGCCACACGCAGAAGGTCGGCCGCAACGATCCCTGCCCCTGCGGTTCGGGCAAGAAATACAAGCACTGCCACGGCAAACTGACCTAATGGCGGTCAATCTAGCGCCGCCCGACCCGGCGTCGCTTCATCCCGTTCGCGGCGTCGAGCTCGGCGTTGCGATGGCCGGGGTGCGCAAGCCGAACCGCAAGGACCTGCTGGTGATTCGGCTGGCAGCCGGTTCGGCCGTAGCGGCCGTGTTCACGCAGAACCGCTTTTGCGCGGCGCCGGTCGTCATCGCCAAGAGGCACCTGCGCAACGCGGTGCGTGCCCTGGTGGTCAACACCGGCAACGCCAATGCCGGGACCGGAGTCGAGGGATTGCAGCGCGCGCTGCAGGTCTGCGAGGCGCTCGCGCACCACCTCGGCTGCGAGCCGCGGGAGATCCTGCCGTTTTCCACCGGTGTCATCATGGAGCCATTGCCGGCGGAGCGTATCACCGCGGCGCTGCCGAAGGCGCTGCTCGACAAAGGTGACTGGCTGTCGGCCGCCGAGGCGATCATGACGACCGATACCCTGCCGAAGGCTTTTTCCCGCAAGCTCCGCCTTTCGACGGGCGAAGCCACGGTGACGGGCATTGCCAAAGGGGCGGGCATGATACGCCCGGACATGGCGACGCTGCTCGCCTTCGTATGCACCGACGCCGGCGTGCCGCGCAAGGCGCTCGAGCGCGTCGTTACCGTGGCAGCGGAGCAATCCTTCAATTGCGTGACCGTCGACGGCGACACGTCGACGAACGATTCTTTCGTCGTGGCGGCGACGGGGCAGGGGCCTCAGGCGTCCTCCGGGCGCGACCTGCTGGAGCTGCAGGTCGCGATCACAGCGGTTGCGCAGCAACTTGCACAGGCCATCGTGCGCGACGCAGAAGGCGCGACCAAGTTCGTCACGATACGGATCGACCGCGGCCGCAGCGTCGAGGAATGCCGGCGCGTGGCGTACGCGATTGCCCATTCCCCGCTGGTGAAGACGGCATTTTTCGCCTCGGATCCGAACCTGGGCCGCATCCTGGCGGCGATCGGAAATTCGGGGGCGCCGGTCGAGGCTGGCAAAATAGATCTTTATCTCGACGACGTGCTCGTTGCCGCGGGGGGCAGCCGCCATCCCGCATATCGCGAGGAGCAGGGCGTGGCGGTAATGAAAAAACCGGAATTCACGGTGCGCGCGGTGGTGAATCGCGGCAAGGCGGCCGCCACGCTCTGGACTTGCGACCTTTCCTTCGACTACGTGAAAATCAACGCCGAATACCGGACCTGACCCCGATCACGTGAGCAGCGAACTAGAGAAGATTCTCGAGCGCCTCGAGCAGCTCCTGCCCGCGCCTCCCGCGCCGACCGATTGGGCGGCGAGTGTCGCGTATCGCTGGCGCTCGAGCGGCCGGCGCGGCGCGCCCGGCTGGCTGCAGCCGGTGCGGCACGTGCACCAGATCCGGCTCGCCGACCTGCGCGGCATCGACCGGCAGATCGAGCGCGTAGAGCAGAACACGCGGCAGTTTATCGACGGCAAGCCCGCCAACAACGTGCTTCTGACCGGCGCGCGCGGCACCGGCAAGTCGTCGATCGTGAAAGGCCTGCTCGACAAGTACAGCAAGCAGGGCCTGCGCCTCATCGAGGTGGAGAAAAACGACCTGGTCGATCTGCCGCATATCGTCGATCGCATCGCCTCCCGCGTCGAGCGTTTCCTCCTGTTCTGCGACGATCTGAGCTTCCACGGCGCCGAGGACGGGTACATCGCGCTGAAGGTGGCGCTAGACGGCTCGATCTCGACCACCTCGGAGAACCTGCTCATCTATGCGACGTCGAACCGCCGCCACCTGATGCCCGAGTACATGGGGGAAAACCTCGAGACCAAGTATGTCGGAGAGGAAATCCATCCAGGCGAGACGGTAGAGGAGAAGATTTCGCTCTCCGAGCGCTTCGGACTGTGGGTCACGTTCTATCCCTTCGACCAGGACGAGTACCTCGACATCGTTGCGCATTGGCTGAAGACGTTCGGCTGCGGCGCGAGGGAGATGGACGCGGCGCGCGAAGAGGGGCTCCAATGGGCGCTGCAGCGCGGCTCGAGAAGCGGCCGCGTGGCTTACCAGTTCGCGAGGGATTGGGCGGGCCGGCATTCCAGGAAACGCTGAACTCGTCGAAGTCGCTGCGGCCGTGATCCAGCGCGCGGACGGCGCGTTCCTGCTGGCGCAGCGGCCCGCGGGAAAGGTCTATGCCGGCTACTGGGAATTCCCGGGTGGCAAGTTCGAGCCCGGCGAGCCGGCGGTCGGGGCGCTCGCGCGCGAGCTCCACGAGGAGCTCGGCATCGAGGTGCGGCGCGCCTATCCGTGGCTCACGCGCGTTTTTGCCTATCCGCACGCCACCGTGCGCCTCAACTTCTTTCGCGTCACCGAATGGGACGGCGAGCCGCATCCGAAGGAAGACCAGGCGATCGCGTGGCAGGCGTTGGCCGCGCCGCTGGCGCAGCCGATGCTGCCGGCGAACGCTCCGGTACTGGCTTCTCTCGCGCTTCCGGCGGAATACGCGATCACCAATGCGGCGCAATTCGGTACGCGGCGGATGCTGGCGCGGCTGGAGCGACGCCTTGAGCACGGCTTGAAGCTGCTTCAGGTGCGCGAGCCCGGATTGGCGAGCGAGCAGCGGCGCCTGTTCACGCAGCAAGCACTCGATCTGGCGCATCGTTACGGCTGCAAGGTGCTCGTCAAGTCGCTCGTTCCCGGGGCCGACGGCGTGCACTTCACCGCGGCCGAGCTGATGCGCTTGCAGGCACGGCCGACGCAAGCCCTCGCCGCAGCCTCATGTCACAGCCGCGAAGAGCTGGAGCGCGCGATGCAGCTGGAGCTGGATTTCGCGGTCCTCGGGCCGGTGAAGCGCACCGCCTCGCACGCAGCCCAGCCGGTTCTGGGATGGGAGGATTTTGCGACGATCGCTCGCGGCGCGAGCCTGCCGGTTTACGCGATCGGCGGCCTGAAGCGTGCGGATCTCGAGGCAGCCTGGCGCGCCGGTGCGCACGGCCTGGCGATGATCAGCGGGAGCTGGACCTAGAAGGAGAGTCGGGATCGGAGCCGGGATTCTCCTCCGGGGCGGGCTCCTGCTCGGGGACCCGGTAGCTCTCCGAGGCCCAGAGGCCGAGGTCGATCATCTTGCAGCGCTCGCTGCAGAACGGCCGCCACTTGTTCTTGGGGCCGAAGAGCGCCGGCGCGCCGCAGCGCGGGCAAGGCAGCTTCCTTACAGATTGCAAAACGTGAGCTCGAAGCCGACGTCCCAGTCGGCAATGCGCGGCCGCGGATCGTCGCCGTTCTGCGCGAGGAAGCGGATATTGAGGACGTACTTGTTGGCGCTGATTTCCGGCACGCAGGGCGTATCGGCATCGAGGCGCACGCGCAGCATCTGCGCCGTCTTGCCGCCGAGCATCTGCTGGTAGGTGCCGAGCGCCGCGCTGTGCGCCTGCGGCTTGCCCGATTCCCGCAGGATGCGCAGGACGATCGCGGTGCCGTCGCGCAGCGGGTGGAGCGGCCCGGTCCATGCGGCGAGCTGGCCGGTCCGCTCCTCCGCCTGCCGGTGCAGCCAGTAATGATAGGAAGGCAGGTCGAATTCGCAGGCGCCGCCCGGGATGACGGTGCGCTGCTTGATCGACATCAGCCAGTCGTTCTCGCGCAGGTACTGGCCGATCTTGCCGGTCATGGAGAACAGCGCCGCTGACGCCTGCTCGATGTCGCGCAGCACGCTCGCCAACGCCTCTTCCGCGATCTCCGGGTTGTTCCTGAACGACAGCAGCACCTGCTTCTGGCGTTCTAGCTCCTGCAGCAGGTCGGACTTCAAATCGGCGCGGCTCGAGACTTCCATGATCTCGAACAGCGTCAGCAGCGCCATGTGGTGGTCGTGCGGATCGGTGCGCGCGATGAAGTGCCGGGAACGCTCGAACAGGTCCTCCAGGCGCAGCAGCGTGCGGATACGCTCGTTCAGAGGATATTCGTACGTGATCACGGAGGCGGCAGCGCTCGGCAGGATCAAAAAGTTGGGCGGATTCTGAGCGATTTGCGCTCGCAGCACAACTTAGCCTTTGACGTTGCGGGTCATTTTTTCGTACCGGGCATGCAGTGCGGCGACCTGTTTCCGCAGCGCATCAAGCGTGCCGCTGTTGTCGATGACGTCATCGGCCGCCGCGAGGCGTTCGGCGCGGGACGCCTGCGAGCGCAGGATCGCCTGTATCTCGCTTTCCGAAAGCTGGCAGCGCGCGTGCACGCGCGCGACCTGCGTTTCCTCCGGGACGTCGACCACCAGCACGCGGTCCACGCGCTGCCGGTAATCCGGGGATTCAACGAGCAGCGGTACCACGTGCACGACATAGGGCCCACCCGCCGCGGCGATGCGCCGCTGCGATTCTTCTCGGATCAGCGGATGCAGCAGAGCCTCGAGCGCCCTCTTGGCCGCGGGGTCGGAGAAGACGCGCTCGCGCATCTTCTTCCGGTCCATGGCGCCGGATGCGGCGATGAACTCCGCGCCGAACAGCCTTTCAAGCTGCGGCAGCGCCGCGCCGCCGCGCTCGGTGAGCTCGCGCGCGATGGCGTCGGTGTCGACGACGCTGGCGCCGAGGCGGGCGAACTCCTCGGCCGCCGCGCTCTTGCCGCTGCCGATGCCTCCGGTCAGTCCGATCACAAAGCTCACAGCCTCTGCACGTACCACCGCACGATGGGATCGCCCCAGTAGAGCGCGACCACGCCCGCGATCGCGAGATACGGTCCGAAATGAAAGCGGAACCCGGCGTCCCAGCGGCCGCGCGCCGCGAACATTTGCAGCGCGCCGAAGGCGAGGCCGACGAGCGAGGAAAGCAGGATCACCAGCGGCAGCATCTTCCAGCCCAGAAACGCTCCCACCGCGGCGTTCATCTTGAAGTCGCCGTATCCCATGCCTTCCTTGCCGGTGACGAGCTTGTAACCCCAGTAGACCAGCCACAAAGATAGATAGCCGGCCGCGGCCCCGATCACCGCCTCGGGCAGCGGGACCAAGGCCCCTGCGACGTTCAGGACCAGCCCGATCCAGACCAGCAATAGCGTCAGCGCATCGGGCAGGAAACCGGTTTCCTGGTCGATGAACGCGAGTGCGATCGTGAACCAGACGAACAGCGCCGCGCCAAGCGCGGCAAGCGACGGGCCGAAGCGCCACGCGGAATAGGCCGCAGCGAGTCCGGCGAGCAGCTCGACCACGGGGTACCTGATGCCGATGCGGGCGCCGCACGCAGAGCATCTGCCGCGCAGCGCTAGGTAGCTAAGCAGCGGAATGTTCTCGCGCGCCGTGATGGCATGCCCGCAACCGGGGCATCGGGAGCGCGGCACGACGAGGTTGTAGGTCTCCTCCTTGACGGGTTCCTGCCCTGCGAGCTCGGCGCATTCGGCCCGCCACTCGCGCTCCATCATCTTCGGCAGGCGATGGATGACGACGTTCAGGAAGGAGCCGATGCACAGCCCGAGCGCCAGCGCAACCCAGGGCAGCGCGGCTGGCTGGAGGAGCCAGCCGAGGGTGCTCATTCCCTAAACGGCCTGGCCGATCTTGAAGATCGGCAGGTACATCGCTATGACCATGCCGCCGATCAGCGTGCCGAGGACCACCATGATCATCGGCTCCATGAGCGAGGAGAGCGCCTCGACCGCATCGTCCACTTCGGCCTCGTAGAAGTCGGCGACCTTGCCGAGCATGCCGTCCAGCGCGCCGGTTTCCTCGCCGATCGAGCACATCTGGAGCACCATCGAGGGGAACACGTTGGCGTTCTGCATCGCCACGGTGAGCGAGGTGCCGGTCGAGACCTCGGCCTGGATCTGCTTGGTGGCCATGAGATAGATGTAGTTGCCGGATGCGCCGCCGACGGAGTCGAGCGCCTCCACCAGCGGCACGCCCGCGGCGAACATGGTGGCGAGCGTCCGGGTCCAGCGCGCAATGGTCGACTTGCGCACCAGGTCGCCGAACACCGGCATGCGCAGCATCAACCGGTCCATGAAGACCTGCACCGCGAGCGAACGCTTCCAGGCTTGGAGGAAGCCGTAGATACCGCCGATGATCACCGGGAAGATGATGTACCACCTGGTCACGAACCAGTCGGAAATCGCCATCACGATCAGCGTCGGCGCCGGCAGGTCGGCGCCGAAGTTCCTGAACACCTCTTTGAACGCCGGGATCACGAAAATCATGATCACCGCGGTGATGATGAATGCCACCGCGATGATCGCGATCGGGTAGAACAGCGCCGACTTGATCTTCGACTTGATCGCCAGGATCTTCTCTTTGTAGGTCGCCAAGCGCTCGAGCAGGTTTTCCAGAATTCCCGCCTGCTCGCCCGCCTGCACGAGGTTGCAGTAAAGCGCATCGAAGTACAGCGGGTACTTGCGGAACGCCGCGGCAAGCGACGAGCCGGTCTCGACTTCGGTCTTGATCTCCAGCACCAGCTTCTGCACGGCCGGGTTGGAGGCGCCCTTGCCGACGATGTCGAACGCCTGCAGCAGCGGCACGCCGGCCTTCATCATCGTCGCGAGCTGCCGCGTGAACAGCGCGAGATCCTTTTCGCTGACCCTGCCGCCGCCGCGGATCCTCTGCTTCTTGACCTTCTGCACCAGGATGCCCTGCCGCCGCAGGGTGGCATTGACCGCCGTCTCGCTGACCGCGCGCAGCTCGCCGCGAATGATCTTGCCGGCCCTGTCCTTGCCTTCCCAGAGGAAGATGAATTCCTTGGGCCCCTTTATTGCTGCTGCTGTTGCCATATAGACCAGGCGCTCTCGCTTGTGGGGCCGATAATGCCTCCCGGGAAGACGTTTGTAAAGGCTGAAATACCCGCTCTAAGCCTCTGAGGGTTCGGCGTTTTCGACCGGCTCGACCGGCCGGAAGATACGCACCGTTTTCACCGTCCGGCCCTGGGCGTGCACGATTTCCATCGGCACGCTGCCGATCTTGACCGCAAGGTCGGCCTCGGGGATGTCCTGCAGGTACTCGACGATCAGCCCGTTGAGGGTCTTCGGTCCGTCGGTCGGCAGATTGAGGCCCAGCGCCCGGTTGATGTCGCGCACCGGCATCGCGCCCTCGGCGGTGGCGCTGCCCTGCTCGTCCCAGGCGAGCATCGGCGCCGCCGAGGGCAGCGAGGTGGTGAACTTGCCGATGATCTCCTCGATGATGTCCTCGAGCGTGACCAGGCCCATCAGCTCGCCGTACTCGTCGACCACCAGCGCGACGCGCTCCCTGTTTTCCTGGAAGTACTGCAGCTGCGCCAGCACCGGCGTGGTCGAGGGCACGAAGTAGGGCTCGACGAGAAGCCGCTCCAGCGCCGGCTTGTCGAGCTCGCCGGTGCGCAGCAGGGCCAGCACCTTGCGCAGGTGAAGCACGCCGAGCACCTCGCCGAGCGCGTCGCGGAACACGGGCAGCCGCATGTAGTAGCTGGTGGCGAGCTGGTGGGAGATGGTCTCCAAGTCGTCGTCGAGCTTGATGGCCTCGATGCGCGCGCGCGGCACCATGATGTCCTGCACCGTTACCGCGCCGACATCGAACAGGTTGAGCAGGATCGACAGGTGCTTTTTCGGCATGAAGCTGGAGGACTCGAGCACCAGCGTGCGGATCTCCTCGGCAGACAGCTTGGGCGTATCCATGTTCGGATCGGTCGGGATCCGCAGCAGCCACAGCAGCGGCCTGACGAACAGGTTCACGAACCAGGCGGCGGGCACGAGAAGGCGCAGCGTCGCCTTGAGCGGGTACGAGAGCAAAAGCGCGGTGCGCTCCGGATAGGTTGCGCCGATGACCTTCGGCGTGATCTCCGAGAAGATGATGATCAGGAACGAGATCACCAGCGTGCCGATGGCGTAGACGATCTTGTCCTCGCCGAACAGCCTGATCGCGATGAAGCTCGACAGCGAGCTCGCCGCCACGATCACCAGCGTGTTGCCGATGAGGATGCCGCCGAGCAGGCGGTCGGTGCGCTTGAGCAGCTCGGCGACGCGCACGGCCGAGCGGTGGCCCTGCGTCACCAGGTGCTTCAGCCGGTAGCGGTTGATCGCCATCATCGCGGTCTCGGCGATCGAGAAGAACGCCGACAGCAGCAGCAGCGCGACGAGCGCCGCCACCTGCCAGCTCAGCGGCCATTGTTCGTGCATCTCAGCTCCGATGCAGAATCACTTCGAGAACGAAGCGGCTGCCCGGATAGGCGAGCATCAGCATGATGAAACCGGTGAGCGTCCAGCGCAAAGCGGTGCGCCCCCGCCAGCCGTAAAGCCAGCGCCCGGCGAGCAGCAACGCGAAAACCAGCCAGGACAGGACCACGAACAGCGTCTTGTGGTCGAAGCGCATGGCGCGGCCGAGAAAGGACTCCGAATAGGCAATGCCGACGACAAAGGTGACTGTCAGCACGGCAAACGCAGCGCCGATCAGACGAAACACGAGGCGCTCCAAGGAGAGCAATGGCGGCACATCGCGCAGCGGCCCCTCCAGCCATGCGCCGCTCTGTGCCGTCGCGTGCGCGGCGTGCAGGCGCCGCTCGACCGAAGAAATGAGCAGCGCATGGAATGTCGCGACGACGAACAGGCTGTAGGCAAGCATGCCGAAGAAAAGGTGCAGCCGGAACTCGAACGAGACGGGATCCGGGCTCGCTCGACCCGAGAAGAATGCGGGCAGCGGCGCACAAAGCGCAGCGGCGGCGAGCGCCATCGGATACACCAGCTCTATCCGATAGAAGATGCCTTCGGCCCAGCAGATGAGGACCGCGAGCCACATCATGACCGAGAGCGCCTGCGCGAAGCCGAAGCGCAGCTCTGCGGCGGCGAAGATCTGCGAGTAGAGCAGCGCGCCGTGAATTCCAAGCGCGACCAGGATGGCGCCGCGCTCCCACGGGCGCAGTCCTGTTGCCGGCGTACGGCGTCGCCAGCGCGTGTTCCAGAAATGCCACGCCAGCCCCAAATACACGGCCGAGGCAAGGACGTGAATTACAATGTCCGGCACCTCTTCAGTTTATCACCCCATGCTAGACAACCTGACCGCGCGGCTGGCGAAGATCGTGAAGCAGATCCGCGGCGAAGCGCGGCTCACCGAAGCGAACATCCAGGATGCGCTGCGCGAAGTGCGCGTCGCGCTGCTTGAGGCCGACGTCGCACTGCCGGTGGTGAAGCAGTTCATCGAAGCGGTGCGCGCAAGCGCGCTCGGCGAGGAAGTGATCGGCAGCCTCACGCCGGGGCAAGCCCTGGTCGGCTTGGTGCATCGCGAGCTCGCGCGCCTGATGGGCGGGGCGAATGTCGGGCTCGATCTGGCGACGCAGCCGCCGGCCGTGATCCTGATGGCCGGGCTGCAGGGCTCGGGCAAGACGACCACCGCGGGGAAGCTGGCGAAGCTTCTCGCTGCCGACAAGAAAAAAGTCGCCCTTGTCTCGTGCGACGTCTATCGCCCGGCTGCGATCGAGCAGTTGAAAGCGGTTGCAGCCCAGGCCGGCGCCGATTTTGTTGAATCAAAATCGGGCGAAAACCCCGTCGACATCGCCCGCCGCGCCCTGGAGCACGCGAAAACGCGGTACTTCGACGTGCTGATAGTAGACACCGCAGGACGGCTGGCGATCGACGAGGAGATGATGCGCGAGATCGCCGAGCTGCACGCCGTGCTCAAGCCGGTGGAAACGCTGTTCATCGTCGACGCCATGCAAGGCCAGGACGCGGTCAACGTGGCACGCGCTTTCGACGCGCGGCTGCCGCTCACCGGCGTGATCCTCACCAAGCTGGACGGAGATGCGCGCGGGGGCGCAGCGCTCTCGGTCCGGCAGGTCACCGGCAAGCCGATCAAGTTCGCGGGCGTCGGCGAGAAGCTGGGCGGCATCGAGCCGTTCCACCCCGAGCGCATGGCGGCACGGATCCTCGGCATGGGCGACATCCTCGGGCTGGTCGAGGAGGCGCACGCCAGGATCGACCTCGACGAGGCGAAGCGCGTCGCCGATAAGCTGAAGCGGGGCAGAGGCTTTGACCTGGAGGATTTCAAGGCACAGATCGCGCAGATGAAGAAGATGGGCGGCGTCGCTGCGCTGCTCGACAAGCTGCCGGCGCAGCTCGCGGGGCAGATCAGTCCCGCGCAGCTGCAGGACGACAGGCAGATCCGCCGTATCGAAGGCATCATCAACTCGATGACGCCCGCCGAGCGCGCCGACCCCTCGATGCTCAAGGCCTCGCGCAAGCGGCGCATCGCCGCCGGCGCCGGGGTTCCGGTTCAGGCCGTGAACCAGCTCCTGAACCAGTTCGAGCAGATGCAGAAGATGATGAAGATGATGAAAGGCGGAAACATGGCCCGCATGCTGCGCAACATGAAGGGCGTGCTGCCCGGCCTGCGCTGAGCTAGCGCCCGGTGCGCCGCCCGGGGTTCTTGCGGCCGCGCGGGCCGCGCACATGGGGAGGCGCGCCGCGCCAGGACTTGCCGCCCTGGTGCTGCCGCCCGCCGTTCTGCGACTGACCCTGCTGCTGCGCGTTGCTGCGCTTGCCCAGCGCCTGGACGCGCCGAATGGCCTGGTTAAGGGCTTCGACGTTTTCAGGCAGCTGCTCGCCGGCGAGCGCCTCCTGCAGGCGGCTCAACGCGAAATTGCGGGATTGCTCGAGGCCGCTGCGGCTCTCCATTTCCTGCCGCTGAATTTCGATGCTGGCGATCAGATCGATGACTTCGTCGGTCGCGTGGGGATGGTGCATTGTTATGATTACGGTAGCACAGATTCTTCCCAAAGGCCTGATTTCTCCCGTATAATCCGCGCCTTTTCGCGGTCCGCGGAGCATTTCCCAATGGTGGTGATTCGACTGCAGCGAGGCGGCGCCAACAAGCGGCCTTTCTATCACCTGGTGGTGGCCGATTCGCGGCGTGCGGCGTCCGGAAAGTTCCTGGAGCGCGTGGGATTCTACGACCCCAAGGCGCCCGAGGGGCGCGAGGCGCTGCGAGTCGACATGGAGCGCGTGAAGCACTGGACCGGCCAGGGCGCGCAGCTCTCCGGCACGGCGGCGCGGCTCGTGAAGCAGTTTGCAAAGAAGGCCGCCTGAGCGGTTGTTAGCGATGGGCCGCGTCGCCGGGTCCTACGGCGTGCGCGGATGGGTGAAGCTGGCGCCGGATCGCGGCGCGGGCGTGGCGCTCGCCGCCGCGAAAGAGTGGTGGATCGGGGCCCAGGCGTACCGGGTTCGCGAGGCAAAGCTGCACGGCGCGGCAGTGGTGGGGAAGCTCGCGGGAATCGAGACGCGCGAGCAGGCCCTGGCTCTGAAGGGATCCGCGGTATCGGTGCAGCGCGGGTCGCTGCCCGAGCCTGGCGAAGGACATTACTACCTCGCGGACCTGGTGGGTCTCGAGGTCGTGAACGAGCGCGGCGAAGCGCTCGGGGTCGTGAAGCGCCTGTTCACCAACGGTGCGCAGGACGTGATGGAACTGGCAGGCGAGCGGACGCGGTTGCTGCCGTGGGTCGCCGCGGTGGTGAAGAACGTCGACCTGCCGAATCGGCGGATCGAAGTCGCCTGGGAGGCGGACTGGTGATCCGCTTCGACGTGGTAACGCTGTTCCCCGAGACGTTCGCCGCGGTGACGGGGAGCGGCATCACCAGCCGCGCGCTGCAGGCCGGACTGTGGCGCCTCGCGACGTGGAATCCGCGCGATTTCACGAGCGACAGCTACCGGACGGTGGACGACCGTCCGTACGGCGGCGGGCCGGGCATGGTGATGCTGGCCGAGCCGCTGGACAGGGCGCTCGAGGCAGCCCGGCAGAACGGGGGCAATGGAAAAACCATTTACCTGTCGCCGCAGGGCAGCAGGCTCGATCACCGCAAGGTGATGGAGCTGGCGAAGGAAAGCGCACTGACGCTGCTTTGCGGCCGCTACGAAGGCGTCGATGAGCGGCTCCTGGCGCGCCGCGTCGACGAGGAGTTGTCGCTTGGCGACTTCGTGCTCTCGGGCGGTGAGCTCGCCGCGATGGCGCTGATCGACGCGGTGGTGCGCCAGCTGCCGGGGGCGCTGGGCGATGAGCAATCGGCGCTCGAGGAGTCGTTCGCGGACGGCCTGCTCGACTGCCCGCAGTACACGCGCCCCGAGGTGTACCAGGGCGCGCGAGTGCCCGAGGAGCTGCTCTCGGGGCACCACGAGAACATCCGGCGCTGGCGGCTGAAGCAGGCGCTGGGGCGGACTTGGCTCAGGCGGCCCGACCTGCTGGCGGCGAGGCCGCTGAGCGAAGAGGAAACGAAGCTGCTGGCGGAGTTCCAGAGAGAGTACAGGAGCTGACATGGACCTGATTCAGACACTCGAGCAGGAAGAGATCAAGCGGCTGGGCCGCGACGTGCCGGATTTCTCCCCGGGCGACACCGTGGTGGTGAACGTCAACGTCGTCGAGGGCGAGAGAAAGCGGCTGCAGGCGTTCGAAGGCATGGTGATCGCCAAGCGCAACCGCGGACTGAATTCCTCGTTCATCGTGCGCAAGATATCGTCGGGTGAAGGCGTCGAGCGCACGTTCCAGACCTACTCGCCGCTGATCGCATCGATCGAGGTGAAGCGCAAGGGCGATGTGCGCCGCGCCAAGCTCTATTACCTGCGCGCGCGCTCCGGCAAGTCGGCGCGCATCCGCGAGAAAACCGGCGCCGCGGAAGGCGAAACGCAGGAGTAAAAGAGGCATAAAATTCGGGCTATGCGCAGAGAGGCCGCTGCCATCAGCCCGATCACCGGCATCGTCTCGGCGATCCGCGCCGGCGAGATCGTGATCCTGGTGGACGACGAGCAGCGCGAGAACGAGGGCGACCTGGTTTTCGCCGCCGACTTCGTCACGCCGGAGAAGATCAATTTTCTTGCCAAGCACGGCCGCGGCCTGATCTGCATGCCGATCACCGAGGCGCATGCGCAGCGCCTGGGCCTGCGGCCGATGGTCGAGCAGAACCGCTCGCGCCACGGCACCAACTTCACCACCTCGATCGAGGCCGCCGAGGGTATCTCCACCGGCATCTCGGCGCAGGACCGCGCGCTGACCATCAAGGTCGCCGCGGCGGCCGACGCCAAGCCCGAGGACATCGTCCAGCCGGGCCACGTGTTCCCGCTTGTCGCGCAACCGGGCGGCGTGCTGGTGCGCGCCGGGCACACCGAAGCCTGCTGCGATCTCGCGCGTCTCGCCGGACTTGCGCCCGCCGCGGTGCTGTGCGAGATCATGCGCGACGACGGCGGCATGGCGCGGCTGCCCGATCTCATCGACTTCGCCGCCCAGCACAAGCTCAAGATCGGCACCATCGCCGACCTGATCGAGTACCGCAGCCGCAATGAATCGCTGGTGCAGCGCGTCTTGGAGCGCGACATCGAGACGACCTGGGGAAGTTTTCACCTGGTGTCGTATCGCGATCTCGCGCTCGGCTCGATTCACCTCGCGCTCGTGCGGGGCCGTCCTTCGCCGCAGACTGAGATTCTGGTGCGCGTGCACGAGCCGCTGTCGGTGGTCGACCTGCTCGATGCCGGGCCGGGCACGCATGCGTGGGGCGTCGGCGAAGCGCTCGAAGCCATCGGGCAGGCGGGCACGGGTGTGATGGTGCTCCTCAACTGCACGCAAACGAGCGAAGCGCTCGAGGCGCGGCTTGCCGAAACGCGCACGCCGCGCGGCGGCCGGGGCATGGACCTGCGCCTCTACGGCATCGGCGCGCAGATCCTGCGCGATCTCGGCGTCGGGCGCATGCGGCTGATGGCCGCGCCGCGCAAGATGCCGAGCATGACGGGTTTCGGGCTCGAAGTCACCGGCTACGCCGAGCTGCCGAAGCGGTAACGCCGCGATGCGCCTCGGCATCGTCGCCAGCCAGTTCAACGCGGAGGTCTCTCATCGGCTCGTCGAGCGCGCCCGGGCGCAAGCGCAGTCGATGGGCGTCGAAGTTGCCGTCACCACCGTTCCGGGAGCGCTAGAGATTCCGCTCGCTCTGCAGTGGATGGCGCAGAGCGGACGTTTCGACGCCCTGGTCGCGCTCGGCGCGGTGATCCGCGGCGAGACCTACCATTTCGAGGTGGTGGCGAACGAGTCCGCGCGCGGCCTGATGGACGTGGCGCTCGACTTCGGCCTGCCGATCGCCAACGGCATTCTGACCACCGAGGACGAGCCGCAGGCGATGGCGCGCCTCGACAAGGGCGCCGAGGCGGTGCGCGTCGCCGTCGAGATGGCCAAGCTCAAGGCAAGGCTGCATGAAGACGGCTAGGCGCCAGGCGCGCGAGATCGCTCTGCAGGCGCTTTACGCCTGGCAGTTGTCAGGCAGCGACCCGGTCGAGCAGGCACGCAGCCTGGAAGGCTTCGACAAGACCGATCCAGCGTTCGTAAACGCGCTCGCGAGCGGGGTGCGCGATCGCGCCGCGGATCTGCAGCGGATCATCGCGCCGCACCTCGATCGCGAGTTCGCCCGGCTCTCGCCGATCGAGCGGGCGATCCTCTACATCGGCGCCTTCGAGCTCGCCGCGCACCCCGAGACGCCGTTCAAGGTGGTGCTCAACGAGGCGATCGAGCTGGGAAAGAGCTTCGGCGCGACCGACGGCCACCGCTTCGTCAACGGCGTTCTGGAGAAGATTGCGGCGGCGCTGCGCCCGGACGAAGTGGCGCGCTCGAGAAAGATCGCCTGAACGAATTCGAGATCATCCGGCGGTACTTCGAGCGAGCGCCGAAGCATGCGGTGCTCGGCGTCGGCGATGATTGCGCGCTGCTCGCCGCCCGGGCCGGTTTCGAGATCGCGGTCACGACCGACATGCTGGTCGAAGGGCGGCATTTCCTTCCGGGCGCGGACGCGCGCGCGCTCGGCCACAAGGCGCTCGCGGTGAGTCTTTCGGACCTGGCGGCGACAGGCGCCGTGCCGCGCTGGGCGACGCTCGCCATTGCCCTGCCGGCGGCGGATGAATCCTGGCTCGGGGCGTTCGCGCAAGGCTTATTCGCGCTCGCAGACCGCCATGGGGTCGACCTGGTCGGTGGCGATACAACGCGCGGACCGCTTCTCGTGGTCAATATCACCGCGTTCGGGGAAGTCCCTGCAGGCACTGCGCTGCTCCGCTCCGGCGCGCGGCCCGGCGACGATATCTGGGTTTCGGGCGAACTGGGCGGCGCGGCGCTCGCCCTCGCTCACCCCGAGATCGGGGAAGCGGCGAAGCGGCTGCACGAGCCCGAGCCGCGCGTCGCGCTCGGCGAGCGGCTGCGAGAGCTGGCGCATGCGGCGATCGACGTGTCGGACGGGCTGGCGGGCGACCTGGCGCACATTCTGGAGCGCTCCCGGGTCGGTGCCGTGGTCCATTACGAGCAGGTGCCGCGCGCGCCGGCTTTCAAGCACGTCAAAGACGCCGCATTGGAAAAACGCTGTGTCCTGTCGGGAGGCGATGATTACGAGCTGCTTTTCACTGCTCCGCAATCGCGTCGCGCACCTATAGAGAGCGTCGCCAGGCAACTGAGGCTGGCGCTGTCGCGGATCGGCGCTATCCGCTCCGGCGCATCCTCGCTCGAAGTGCTCGATGCCGACGGCAGGCCGATGTCCTACCGCGGCGGCTTCGATCATTTCGCCGCGCCGTGATCGTCTTTCGCCCGAAACCGTCGTTCGCTTTCTCGCATCCTGCGCACGTCATCGCCTTCGGCGCGGGCGCCGGCCTGGTGCCGTTCGCGCCCGGCACGGCCGGGACGCTCCTCGCCTGGCCGATCGGCTGGATGCTGGGCGGCAGCTTGCCGGCGAGCGCCGTGCTGGGGCTCATCGTGACGCTGTTCGCGCTCGGCATATGGGCCTGCGAGGTTACCGGCCGCAAGCTCGGCATCCCGGACCACAGCTCGATGGTATGGGACGAGATCGTCGCCTTCCTGCTGGTGCTCGCGATCGTGCCGCGCGAACTGGGGTGGCAGGCGGCGGCCTTCGTCCTGTTCCGCCTGTTCGACATCGCCAAGCCGCCGCCGATCCGTTATTTCGAGCGCCGCTATCGCGACGGCTTCGGCGTCATGTTCGACGACATCCTCGCCGCAGCCTACACGCTGATGGTGCTGGCGGTGATCAAGCGGCTGTTCTCCTGATGCGGCAGCTCGCGGCAAGGATCGGCAAGCGGCTCAAGGCGTCGCGCGCGATGCTGGTCACGGCGGAATCGTGCACCGGCGGCTGGGTCGCTCAAGCCGTCACCGCGGTCGCGGGCTCGTCCGACTGGTTCGAGCGCGGGTTCGTCACCTACTCCAACGACTCCAAGCGGGAGCTGCTCGGCGTGCGCGCCGATACGCTCGCCCGGCACGGCGCGGTGAGCGAGGAGACTGCGCGTGAAATGGCATCGGGCGCGCTGCGGCAAAGCAAGGGCAGCCTGTCGGTCGCAGTCACCGGGATCGCGGGACCGGGCGGCGGCAGTACGGCCAAGCCCGTGGGCACCGTGTGCTTTGCGTGGGAGCGCAAGAACGGCCGGCGGCATGCCGAGACGCGGCGGTTCGCAGGCAACCGCGAAAGCGTTCGTAAACAGTCCGTTATCCATGCCCTGAAAGGGGTGTTGAAACTGCTTGACGAGGACTGAGCGCAGTCATAAATAGGGGCGATGGCTTCCGTCCGCCCCGCCGCCGTAGCCGGCACGTTCTATCCGAGCGATTCGCGCGCGCTCATCACCGAGCTCGACGACCTGCTCGGCGGCGTAGAGCACCTCGCGCCGCGTCTGGGCTTTCCGAAGGCGCTTATCGTGCCGCACGCCGGCTACATCTATTCGGGGCCGGTCGCCGCGCGCGCTTACGACGAGGTCGCCGCGGCGCGCGGCGTCGTGCGGCGGGTCGTCATGCTCGGCCCGGTGCATCGCGTTCCGGTGCGCGGCCTCGCGCTGCCGGGTGCGCAAATTTTCGAGACGCCGCTTGGGCGGATTCCCATCGATCAAAAAGCTATCCAGGAAGTCGCTTCGTTGCCGCAGGTTGTAAGCAGCGACCCGGCGCATGCCCTCGAGCACTCGCTCGAGGTGCAGTTGCCCTTCCTGCAGAAGATCCTCGGCGACTTCGCGCTCGTGCCGCTCGCCGTTGGCATGGCGAACGTGGAAGAGGTCGCGCAGGTGATCGAGCGCCTGTGGGGCGGCCGCGAGACCCTCATAGTGATCTCGACCGATATGTCGCATTACCACGCTTACGAGGAAGCGCGCCGGATCGACGGCGCCACCGTGGAACGCATCGCCGCCCTGGCGACGGATATCGACCATGACGAAGCGTGCGGCGCCACGCCCCTGAACGGTCTGCTGTCGGTGGCGAGGAGAAGGAACCTGTCGATCAAGCTGCTCGCCGCGTGCAACTCGGGCGACACTGCCGGCGGCAAAGGCCAGGTCGTCGGCTATTCCTCGTTCGCGCTTTACGAAGGCGGCGAGGTGCAGCATGAGGACGCCGGCAGCACGCTCATCTCCATCGCCTCGGGCAGCATTTCCAACGGGCTGGGGCTGGGCCCCAAGCCGCAACTCGACGGCGCGGGCTGGCTCGACCAGGTGGGTGCGACGTTCGTCACCCTGCTGCGCGCGGGGGCGCTGCGCGGCTGCATCGGCAGCCTGGAAGCAGTCCGGCCGATCGGCGCCGACGTTGCCGACAACGCGCTGGGCGCCGCGTTCCGCGATCCGCGTTTTCCGGCGCTCAAGCGCGACGAATGGCCTCTGTGCAGCGTCGAGGTGTCGCTGCTTTCGGTGCCCAAGCCGATCCGGTTCGCCGACGAGGACCATCTGCTTGCGCTGATCCGTGCCGGCGAGGACGGGCTGATCCTGGAGGCCGGGGGCCGGCGCGCTACCTTCCTGCCGCAGGTGTGGGAGAGCATCGCGGATACGCGGCAGTTCCTCGACGAACTCATGCGCAAGGCCGGAGTCCCGGCGGGCACGCGCCTGGCGCGTTGCAGGCTGTCGCGCTACCGCGTGATCAAGTGGAAAGCGGAAACACTGCACGCATGAATCCGCAGACCGGTTACCCCGGCAGATGGTGGCATCGCCTCGAAGACGGCCGCGTCCAGTGCGACCTATGCCCGCGCGACTGCAGGCTGCACGAGGGCCAGCGCGGCATGTGCTTCGTGCGCAAGATGGAAGGCGGCAGCATGGTGCTCACCACGTACGGCCGCTCCTCCGGGTTCTGCATCGACCCGGTCGAGAAGAAGCCGCTCAACCACTTTTATCCGGGGACCAGCATCCTGTCCTTCGGCACCGCGGGCTGCAATCTGGCGTGCAAGTTCTGCCAGAACTGGGACATCTCGAAATCGCGCGAGATGGACCGCCTGCAGGACCAGGCCAGCCCGGAAAAAATCGCCGACGCGGCGCTCAAGCTCGGCTGCAAATCGGTCGCGTTCACGTACAACGACCCGGTGATCTTCGCCGAGTATGCGATGGACATCGCCGACGCCTGCCATGCCAAGGGGGTGAAAGCCGTGGCCGTCACCGCGGGTTATATCCATGCCGAGCCGCGGCGCGAGTTCTACGCCAAGATGGACGCCGCGAACGTCGACCTGAAGGGCTTTACCGACGACTTCTACTTCAAGATCTGCGGCGGCCACCTGCAGCCGGTGCTCGACACGCTGATCTACCTGGTGAAGGAGACCGGGGTCTGGACCGAGATCACGACACTGCTGATCCCCGGCAAGAACGATGCGGATGCCGAGCTCGAAGCCGAGTGCAAGTGGGTCATGCAGCACCTCGGTGCCGACGTTCCGCTGCACTTCACCGCTTTTCATCCCGACTGGAAGATGACCGACGTGCCGCCGACGCCGCCGGCGACGCTCACGCGGGCGCGCGAGATCGCGCTGCGTCATGGCCTGCGCTACGTCTATACGGGCAATGTGCACGATGAGACCGGTGGCTCGACTTACTGCCCCGCGTGCGGGAATGCAGTGGTCGTGCGCGACTGGTACGACATCCGCGGCTACCACCTCGCCGACGATGGCGCCTGCAGGTCCTGCGGCACGCGGATCAGCGGCCGGTTCCAGAAGTTCGGCCGCCCCTTCGGGCCGCGCCGCATCCCTGTAAGGCTGGACAGCAGGGTCTAACCGCCAACTGATATGCTAGGCGGAGGGGAACAACAAGATGGTCCTGCGGGGGATCTGCATCCTGTCAGCGCTCCTGGTCTCGGCCTGCGCGCCGCAGCCCAGGATCGAGCCGGTTTCCACTCCCGCCGTCACGCCCGGGCTCGCTGCGCCGTTCCCCGAGGACGGGCCGCTCTTGATCAACGATTACAAGAGAACCGTAGCAAGCCGCATCGTGGCCGCGAACGAGGAAGTGTTTTTCGAGCCGTTGCCGGAGATGCTGAAATCGGTCGTGGTTCTCGAGATCACGGTCGACCACCGCGGTTACCCTCTCGATGTCTATGTCATCCGCTCCAACGGCTATCCGGAGCTGGAGCAGGTCGCGCTTGCGAGCGTGCTGCGGGCGGCACCGTTTGACGGGCCGCAGCCGGGCGTGCTGCAGGGCGCCGCTTCAGTGAGCTTTCTCGAGACGTTCCTGTTCCGCGCCGACGGGTTCTACCAGGTTCTCAGCCTGGTTCTTCCGCTGCAGGACGCGTTCAGTCCTTCATTAGCAGGTGCATCAAACTAGAGGTGTCCCAGCGGCGCCCGCCGCGCGCCTGCACCCACGCGTAGAACTGGTCGATGAGCGCGGTGGCGGGAAGCCGCGAGCCGTTTCTCTTCGCTTCCTCGAGGCACATGCCGAGGTCCTTGCGCATCCAGTCGACCGCAAAGCCGAAGCCGTCGAACTTGAGCTCGTTCATCTGCTTCCAGCGGTTTTCCATCTGCCAGGATTGCGCCGCTCCCTTGGAGATCACGCCGACCACCTTCTCGACATCCAAATTGGCTCTTTTCGCAAACGCCAATCCTTCGGCGAGGCCTTGCACCAGGCCGGCGATGGCGATCTGGTTCACCATCTTGGTGAGCTGGCCCGAGCCCGGGCCGCCGATCAGCGCGCACATCTTGGCGTAGACGTCGAGCACCGGCTTGGCGCGGTTGAAGTCGGCCGGCTCGCCGCCGCACATGATGCCGAGCTGGCCGTTCTGGGCGCCTGCCTGGCCGCCCGACACTGGCGCGTCGATGAAGCCGACGCCGCGCTCTTTGGCCTTTGCAAATAATTCTTTGGCGAGTAGCGCAGAGGCCGTGGTGTGATCCACCAGGATCGCGCCGCGCCTCATGCCGGCGAGCGCGCCGCTGTCGCCGTACACCACCGAGCGCACGTCGTCATCGTTGCCGACGCACAGCATGACGAAATCGCAGTCCTTCGCGGCCTCGCGCGGGCTGGCGGCGTGCTTCCCGCCGAATTCCCCGGCCCATTGCTGGGCCTTGGCGCCGGTGCGGTTATAGACGGTGACATCGTGGCCGCCTTTTTTCTGCAGGTGGCCGGCCATCGGATAGCCCATCACGCCAAGACCCAGGAACGCTAGCTTCGCCATCGTTTTGTCTCCTAAAGGAATTTTTTGAAGTTGACAGGCCGGCGTCAACGACCCACAATACCTGAACGTTTATACAGTATCCGGTGTTGGCCCAGCGCTAAAGTGCCTGCCGTAGATGCCAACCTAAAAAAGAGGTACAGCAATGGATGACAACAAGTCTAAGGCATTAGCCGCCGCACTGTCCCAGATCGAGAAGCAGTTCGGCAAGGGCTCGATCATGAAGATGGACGCCGAGGCGATCAAGGACATCGAGGTGGTGTCCACCGGCTCGCTGGGCCTCGATCTCGCGCTCGGCGTCGGCGGGCTGCCGCGCGGCAGGGTGGTGGAGATCTACGGGCCGGAGTCCTCCGGCAAGACGACGCTCACGCTGCAGGTCATCGCCGAGGTGCAAAAGGCGGGCGGCGCCGCGGCGTTTATCGATGCCGAGAACGCCCTCGACGTCACCTACGCCGCCAAGCTCGGCGTGAAGACCGAGGACCTGCTGATCTCGCAGCCCGATACCGGCGAGCAGGCGCTCGAGATCGCCGACATGCTGGTGCGCTCGGGCGCGATCGACGTGATCGTCATCGATTCAGTGGCCGCGCTCACGCCCAAGGCGGAGATCGAGGGGGAGATGGGCGAGCCGCAGATGGGCTTGCAGGCGCGCCTGATGAGCCAGGCGCTGAGAAAGCTCACCGCCAACATCAAGCGCACCAACACGCTGGTCATCTTCATCAACCAGATCCGAATGAAGATCGGCGTGCTGTTCGGCAATCCCGAGACCACCTCCGGCGGCAACGCGCTCAAGTTCTATGCCTCGGTGCGCATGGACATCCGCAGGGTCGGCTCGATCAAGAAGGGCGACGAGGTGGTCGGCTCCGAGACGCGCGTCAAGGTGGTGAAGAACAAGGTGGCGCCGCCCTTCAAGCAGGCCGAGTTCGACATCATGTACGGCGACGGCATTTCGCGCGAAGGCGAGGTGCTCGAGATCGGCGTCAATCTCGGCGTGCTCGAGAAGTCGGGCGCCTGGTACATCCACAACGGCGACCGGCTGGGGCAGGGCAAGGACAACGCGCGCGACTTCCTGAAGGAAAATCCCCAGCTCGCGCGCGAGATCGAAGCGAAGATCCGCGAAAAGGCGGGCATCGCCAAGCCGGCTGCAGCCGCCGCCGAGCCGGCGGAAGAAAAAAAGGTTGAGCACCTCGCCACCCGCAAGCGCGGCTGAGCTCAGACAGCGCGCGTTGCGGCTGCTGGCGCGGCGCGAGCATTCGCGCGCCGAGCTCGCGCGCAAGCTCGCGCCGCATGCCGGGTCGGCCCAGGCGCTGGAAACGCTCCTCGACAGCCTGATTGAGAAAAGGCAGCTATCGGACGAGCGCTATGCGTCGGAGCGCGCGCGCTGGCTGGCGCGCAAGTACGGCCCCGCGCGCATCCGCCGCGATCTGCGCGCGAAAGGCGTCGCCGAAGAGCTGGTCGCGCTCGCCTGCTCCGACGACGACGAGCTCGAGCAGGCGAGCCTGGCACTGAGGAAAAAGTACAGAACCAAGGCCATGACGCGCGAGGAGCGTGCGCGCCGCGCACGCTTTCTCCAGGGCCGGGGCTTCTCCTATGAGGCGATCCGCCGCGCGCTTGATCTTTCCGGCGACGACGCCTCTCTGTAGCTAAGCCGCCACAAGGGGTTCAGAACGGCCGTTTTTGCGTCGCCAGTGAGCGACGAATCGCAGTCGCCTGGCAGCGACAGCCTTGCGCGCGGGTTTTTCAGTGGGCAGTCTGAGCTTTCCAACAAGGCCTAGAGCGAGGAGACCAATGCGCAAGTCATTGGCGGGTTGTATCACCATCGCGGCCGCCGTCGGCTGTATCGACCTGGCCGCAGACTACGTGACGCCGGCCTTCATTCCGTCGCCTGCGAGCCAGCCTTCGGTCACGTCGTGGCCGCCCCTTCTGCCCGAGGCGCAGCCCCGGGCCGAGGACAAGACCGATCAGCGACGCACGGCCAGCGCACCGGCCGGGTTGCGCGGCTGACGCTGTCATCCGCTGATACTGTATAAACGTTCATCCCTGCACGCGATAGCGTGGAGAGGGGGTGATCGGCATGGATTCAACACAGGCATTGGCGGTGGTGCGTTCGCTGGCGAACGGCGTAGATCCTGAGAGCGGCGAGGTATTCCCGGCGGAAAGCGCCTATCAGAGGCCGCTGGTGGTGCGCGCGCTCTACGAGGCGGCGAGTGCGCTCGAGCGCATCGAGCGCTTCGAGCGCCGCAAGGCGCAGCTGCCGCAGAAGACCGGCGAGCCGTGGTCCGAAGACGAGGACCGCAAGCTCCTCGCCGCCTTCGACGCGGGGCGTGCGCTGCAGGAGCTGGCGGCGGCGCATGAAAGAACGATGGGGGCGGTGCGCGCGCGGCTATTGAAATACGGCCGCATCAACGCCTAGCAGCACAGGTCCCGGGGCGGCTGGCCGGCGCCCCGGGGTTTTTTCGCACTGCAGTAGAATGGCCCGATGAAGTCAAGCGAGATTCGCTCGACGTTTCTCGACTATTTCCGCTCGCAGGGCCACGCCGTGGTGCCTTCGAGCTCGCTCGTGCCGGTGAACGACCCGACGCTGCTGTTCGTGAACTCCGGGATGGTGCAGTTCAAGGACGTGTTCCTCGGCAAGGAAAGGCGGCCTTACGTGCGGGCGGTAAGCTCGCAACGCTCGCTCCGCGCAGGCGGCAAGCACAACGATCTGGAGAACGTCGGCTATACCGCGCGGCATCACACGTTCTTCGAGATGCTCGGCAACTTCTCCTTCGGCGACTACTTCAAGCAGGACGCCATCGGGTTCGCCTGGGAGCTGCTCACCAAGATCTTCAAGCTCCCGCCGGAGCGCTTGTGGGCGACCGTCTATCACACCGACGACGAGGCCTACGGCCTGTGGACCAGGATGGTGGGCCTGCCGAGAGAGCGCGTGGTCCGCATCGGCGACAAGCCCGGCGGGCAGAAATACCAGTCCGACAACTTCTGGCAAATGGCCGATACCGGCCCCTGCGGCCCGTGCAGCGAGATCTTCTACGACCACGGGCCGGGCATCGAAGGCGGACCGCCGGGATCACCGGATGCGGACGGCGACCGCTACATCGAGATCTGGAACCTGGTGTTCATGCAGTTCAACCGCGATGAAGCCGGAGTCATGCAGCCCCTGCCGAAGCCCTCGGTCGATACCGGCATGGGTCTTGAGCGCATGGCCGCCGTGATGCAGGGCAAGCACTCGAACTACGAGATCGACCTGTTCCAGGACCTGATCAGAGGGGCAGCGCGCGAGACGCACCAGAAGGATCTCGAGAACCCTTCGCTCAACGTCATCGCCGATCACATCCGCGCCTGCTCGTTCCTGATCGTCGACGGAGTGATCCCGGGCAACGAGGGGCGGGGGTACGTGCTGCGGCGGATCATCCGGCGCGCCATCCGGCACGGCTACAAGCTCGGCCAGACGCAACCGTTCTTCCACCGGCTCGTCGCCGATCTCAACAAGGCGATGGGAGACGCCTATCCCGAGCTGCGGGCGTCGAAGGGGAAGGTCGAGCAGGTCTTGCGGCAGGAAGAGGAGCGCTTCGCCGAGACGCTGCAGAACGGCATGGCGGTCCTCGAGTCGGCGCTCGCCTCGGGCGAAAAGCTGCTCGACGGCGACACGGTATTCCGCCTCTACGACACCTACGGGTTTCCCGTCGACCTCACTGCCGATATCGGCCGCGAGCGCGGCGTGCGCATCGACATGGCGGGGTTCGAGGCGGCCATGGAGCAGCAGCGCGAGCGGGCGCGCGCCGCCTCGCGCTTCTCCGTGGCGAGCGGGCTCGAATACTCGGGCAGCAAGACCGAGTTCCTTGGCTACGATACGCTGGCGCTGCGCGCCCGCGTGGCAGCGCTTTACCGCGAAGGCACGCCGGCGCAGGAGCTGCGCGCGGGCGATGCGGGGGTGGTGGTGCTCGAGCGCACGCCGTTCTACGCCGAGTCGGGAGGGCAGGTCGGCGATCGCGGCGAGCTGGCCGGTCCCGCCGGCACGTTCGCGGTCGACGATACGCAGAAGATCCAGGCTGAGGTGTTCGGCCATCACGGCAGGCAGCGCACCGGCGTGCTACGTGTCGGCGATACGCTGGACGCGCAGGTGGACAAGGCGTCGCGGCAGCGCGCGATGTGGAACCATTCCGCCACGCACCTCATGCACGCGGCGCTGCGTCAGGTGCTCGGCAAGCATGTCGAGCAGAAGGGTTCGCTGGTCGACGCGCAGCGCACGCGCTTCGACTTCTCGCATCCCAGGCCGCTGACCGCGGAGGAGATCGCTCGGGTCGAGGCGCTGGTGAACGCCGCGATCCAGCGCAACGACGAGGTGACGGCGCGGATCATGAAATACGACGATGCGATGCGCGCCGGCGCGCTCGCCTTCTTCGGCGACAAGTACGGCGACGAAGTACGAGTGCTCACGATGGGCGAGTTCTCGACCGAGCTGTGCGGCGGCACGCACGTGCGGCGCACCGGCGAGATCGGCTTCTTCAAGATCGTGTCTGAGTCGGGCGTGGCGGCCGGGATCCGCCGCATCGAGGCGGTGACCGGCGAGGGCGCGCTCGCCTGGGTGCAGCAGATGGAGCAGGACAAGGGTTTCGTGGAGGATTTTCTCCAGGCCAAGGGCGCGGCGCTGAAGGACAAGCTCAGGGCCGAGCGCGAGGAAAAGCGCGCGCTCGAGAGGGAGCTGGCGCGACTCAAGTCGAAGCTGGCGGCGAGCCAGGGCGAGGACCTTGCCGCGCAGGCGGTCGACGTGAAGGGCGCCAAAGTGCTGGCCGCCACTCTCGAGGGCGCCGATGCGAAGACCCTGCGCGAGACCATGGACAAGCTCAAACACCGGCTCAAGTCGGCGGCGATCGTCCTCGGCTCGGTCGCCGACGGCAAGGTATCGCTGATAGCCGGGGTTACGGCAGATCTCACCGCCAAGGTGAAAGCCGGCGAGCTGGTGAATTTCGTGGCGCAGCAGGTCGGCGGCAAGGGTGGCGGCCGGCCCGACATGGCCCAGGCCGGAGGCACGCAGCCCGGCAATCTACCTGTCGCTCTGCAATCCGTGAAGTCCTGGGTCGAGCAGCGCG